>Ga0116227_10007491_pt1 | contig 21239 bp, 9 predicted proteins | sample S1TSphgellanicum_FD_89693 | JGI IMG/M metagenome (GOLD analysis project Ga0116227, IMG submission 89693) | Host-associated microbial communities from peat moss isolated from Minnesota, USA - S1T2_Fb - Sphagnum magellanicum MG | ecosystem: Host-associated > Plants > Peat moss > Unclassified...
CGCTTTTTAAAATTTTCAAACAATCGGTGTGGCTATATAACCACGGTTCCCAAATTTTCAAGAAAAAAAAAGAAAGTCTAAGAACCAGTGTGCTTTTTTACTGGTTCTTTTGTAAAACCTCTGGTTCTTCTTTTGAAAGAACCGGAACTGATGATTCTTTGATTATGGGGAAAAAAATTCAAAGAATCGGAATCAACATTGGAACTAACCACCATTAGTGGGTTATTAGAAGGGTGGTTCTTACCATTCGTTCTCACGATTCTCAAAAAATCAATGAACTAAAATATGGAATCGGCAGTTCTTTATATTTTTGCAATTTCTCATAGTCATGACTTTCTGAAATGGCAGAATGTCGTTGAGCTTTAGAGTTTCAGGGGTCGTCATCAGGGGTCATCGCTGCTTCAGTGCCATGTCGTGCCTTGCAGGCATAGGTTACCACTAGTTCATGTTAAGGATGATATTTATCATGACTAATATTCAACAAACTTGTTTTTTTTCTTAAGTTATATAAGTTTTTAAATGTTTTTTTTTTCATCAATGTGCTAAAATGACATGCTGACAATTTTTTTTCATCAATATGCTAAAATGATGTGAAGATGAAAAGCATCAAAAGCACATCCCTTTCAATTGTATGTTCATTTTTATGAGTAGAGAGTGTTGTTGCCATTCCAATGAGCACAAGTAACTTCTATTTTGAAGTGTGTTGTTATTTCTCGGCTAGAGATTTTCTTATGTCCTTTTTCTTATTTAATATGCATATTGCAACTTGGGGGGGGTTATGTTGTTTGGGTATCTGATTTGTTCCAATTCCCCTTGTTGTCCACCTTCTTTGGAGCATTCTTCATTCCAACTTGTACCTTTTGCTTCCTCATTGTTAGGTGCTTGGTTTTATTGATTATTGACAAGTTTTTGACATTCTTATCTTTTCAATAAATTACCCAAGGCAAAAGAGGGGCACATAAAAAAACATTAGCTTTTTTTTATTTGTGAGGTTTCATTGAAAATTGAATTTCAAATTTCAAAAAAAAAAAAAAGTTTTTGAAGTTCTCAATAGCCAAAAGTGAAAGGTTTAAAAATAAAATAACAGGGTTTTATATTTGATTTAAATTGTGTAGCTGATAATATAGGAGGATATTTAATTATTTATATTTTATATCCAGAATTAGCTAAATCTTCTTGGGTATAATACCCAATTATTCTACATGTTCCTATTAGGAACTTTGGTTACAAGCAAAAGAATATTAAAAATAACACCAAAGGACACTTTGGGACGGTGAAAGATATAAGGGGTATGGGGAAAAAGAAGGGATAGATGGTGAAAAAAAGAAAACAATGGGAAATGTACCCCAGCCTTGAACTTGGCCCAGGAACTATCCCCATAATTATGTTGGAATCAACCCTGTGTTAAGCTCGAAACTGTAAGTTCTTATATAGGTTGGACTTGTCACAATTGGTCTTTGAAGTCACAATTGGTCAAGAAAATTCAATCCGGCCCCAAAATGGATAAGTCTTAATTTTGGAATATATTTTTTTAAAACTAAGAATTGAAGGGTCTTCCACCCGACAAAAATTATAGACCTAGACCTAAACATTCTAAAAACCAAGGATTGGCGAACACTAGTTTCACTCTCTAGGTATATGTTAAAATGAGTAACATAATAATTTTCACAACTAATTCAATTTGCACTATTTATGTTCCAAAATTTCTTTGTAGGTTGGGTCTATTGTCGTTTTTCAATATTTTGATTTTGAAAACCTGGCAAATTTTTGTTGGGCAGACATGTTTATTAATTTTTTCTTAAAATCAAAATTACAAAATAGCATAAAAATTGCCACCCTAAGAATTAGGGATTATGTTACCAAAATATTTATTAAAAAAAATCCTAGGTTGGGTTGTTAATTCTTTTGTTAAGGTTGAGTTTCAAGTAGACTATTATATTTTGGCACATAATTTGCAGATATCAACATACCAAACTTTATTATGAGACAACACTACAAACAATATGAAGTAAAGGAAGAAGAAAGGATGCGAATCCTACTTTTTGTTCTTGACAATTTGAATAGTTGATGTCTTTGCTCGTAGTAGGATCATGGTTCAACTCAATAGATAGGAAAAATCAAACATAAAAATTTCATTTCAGAAGGTGAAAATCAAAAGGTGATGGAAAAATAGCGAAACATATGGGACATTTGATGTCCAAAGTTGAGTTAGTGTTATATGGAAAAGATCATTGCATTGTTCATGCAAAGGTTTTTAACTATTAGAAGGATGAATTGATCTTCTAGCTATCAAACGGAAACCTCAAATTTTTTTAAATTGCTTCTAAGTATTATAAATATATGGTGCTTAGGCGTAAAGCACTCAAAGAAAATCTGTCATTTCTTTGGAGGGCACCTAATATTCATCTTTTCCCTTTAAAAAAGGGGAGGGATATTATGCCTAATCATCAATAGGGGGAGGGTTCTTACACCTATAAGTAAGCATAATTTCCCTCCCACTATTGAGTAGTAGCCAAAATATTTGTTTCATTATTGAGAAGTAGGTGTAATATTCCTCCCACTCCTATGCCTCACGATCTACCTAGGTTTGATTCATGATAAATTTTGCGTTGTGATAGCCAAAGCCCATGGGTGGGGGACATTCCGAAAAGGTTAGACTCAACTATCACAAATGGCCCCATCGTAAGGCTTTACCTTACACTAAATCAGAGTCTTTCATTTCAAAACTAACATTTATTTGGTGTAATATGGCCACTAAGAGGCCTCATCCAAGAAGGTGGTGGTACCAACATGGGTGCTGCTTCACCCTGGCTAAATAGGATTTGTACCTGCAAAATGCCCTTGTATAGGGCTATGGCTTAGTGAGATTACTTGCTGCTATTTGAGACAATGTTTTTTTTCCCTGGCTAAACTTAATCATTTGGCTAAATTCTTTTCCAAAGTGATTAAAATGTGTTTTTCTGGTTTTCCAGACACCAAAATTTCAAAATTTTAGAATTAAAATCTTATAAAATATCCAAATTTCACTATTTGGTTATAGGATGTAGCCAAAATATGAAAAAAATTTAAACATTTTTTTCTTTCATATCCTTTTTTAGCCAAATTTGGCTAATTAACTATCTTAGAGATGATTGCCACTTCAACTACATTGCAAAGTTGAAAATATAAAACCTTGGTTCAACTTGGAGAGCGGCTTAACTTTGAGTTTGGATTGTGACATTAATGATAGCAGTCTTCTTTTTTTTGGCAAAACATTGCTAAAAGGTGACAGTTTTCTGAAATCAGAATATTCTGTCACAAATTCGCATTTTCTGAAAAGAAATCGCCTACAAGCAACATAAAACTCTTGTTTTTGGGGAGGGCATTGCCACATTTATGCCTCATGGTTCTAGTTTAAGAGTTCTTTAATTAAATCAAAATCTGCCTGGGGATGCTTGCCTCTTTGGCTATGTCAAGAAATTGAAAAATAAAAACACTGAATTATGAGAGTAGGGGGAGAAGGAGATGGCTGGCTTTCTGAAGAAGTTATTGGTAGCAATGTTTTTTTGTTTTTGGCGAATTTTCACATTGTGGTGACCCAAAAAAACATCCATTGCAAATTGAACAAGGGGTGTGTCACATTGTGGCCTTGCCATTTACATTTAAAAGTATCTTAAGGTAAAAGAAGAATTACAAAAATTCAAATATTTCACTATGCAAAAATATAATCTTCAAAAAAATCCTCTCAAGAAACCAAAATCCTTCAAGATATCATAACTCTATAACTAATCTCAAGTTTCAACACAAGCCAAAATATCATCTTTCAAAAATCAATGTATAAAAATAGACCTACTACCTAGGGGCCAAAATCCTTTAGCTACTATATTTTATAATGAATCTAAACACAATCTCCTTGCCTTTATAGGTAAGATTAACAACAAAGAGTTTTAATGGAAAAAATACACAAAAGTTACCACATCTTGAAGGGAAAAAAAAAGGTTTAAACTTGTCAATTTTAGACAAGGAGTTCATGAAGGTTGTTAGAATTGGGCAAAAAATAAAATAAAATTTCATTGTCATGTTTAGCCTTTAACCAAATTTGGCTCATTTCCTCTTGTGGATGATCACCAGTCCAACTACTTGATAAATTTGAAAAAAAATCTGTATGTATATATATAAACAAGGATGAAAATCCATCCACAAAAAATACAACGCATGTTGATGCAAATGTAAACACACGAAAGAAAAACCAAGACCATCAAACAATAGTAATGAAGTGGAAAACATAATGTTAAAAGGGCATCCTATGTTACAAATCAGCTAGTGATGGAAGTGCACTAATTGGTATGTGTGGAAGAAATGAAAAATTATGATCAAGCATGGCAACTCGTTGAAGAATCGTGATGGCTTACGCACGTTGTAAGGTTATCAACACTTGTTGCTTATAATGAGATATAAGCATCAAAGGTACCAAGGAGGTTTGTTCATGGTGAGCTATACATGCATCTACATAAGAATTCAAAAAGGAATGAAAATGAGGATGGAAACAACTGTAGGTCTTTATGGCAAGGGGAATGAAATCATCTCCTAACACTTGCTTTATGTAGGATTAGGCCTTGTTTTGAAAGGTAACTATCACTGCATGCATTGTCATTGTTGAAACATGCTGCACCAAATTTATACGAGTTGGATTGACAATGACAACATCCGTTAGAGTACGAAAACTGTTTCTAGTGATGACAATATCCATTCGTTTTCATGTGTGGTAAAGGAAAAGTTAAGAAACTTCTTTTTGTATGTGAACTCCACTTTTCGATGCAATAACTGCAATAGTATCTCAAAGCATATCATGGTTTGCAATGCCTTCATTCCTACACACGCAACATAATAAATGGATACCTAAATCATCGATTGTATGACCACATTAACATTGTGAAAGATGTAGAACTATAAGATGTGGTATATCAAGATGAATATGGAGTGTTATAAGAAAATGGGTGGAGGATAAACATAATGAAGGGGTGTTAGGATGAACTAATAACCAAGCCCCTACTATTGGACTTGCATAGGAACGAAAACATGTTCGTACAACATTCAAAAAAACATTTGCTAAAAGCAAAACAAATTATTACTTGTGTAGTTGGTCCATCAAATAATACTACATTTGAGGATAGGATTGTGCTATTAGACTTTTGAAAAGTAAGACATGTGATTGGACAACCTTAGGTAACATTGCACGGGTATCCTATAGTGTGACCCGGAAGGGATAAATATCAGTCTCTACATGTGCCACTGCATTAAGAAAAGTAGGGTGATCATCCTATTAGAAATGGAAAACTAATGCAGGAACAATCAAAGCCCAACATCTTAAAAAAACAAAGATAGCACGTCAAACCACTGAAGAAGGCCTAGCCCCCTAAAGAAGTAGGAAGAATGATCTAATGATAAGCCAAATGGCCCATTGTGATGCTAAAGAATCTTGATTTTAATAGCTTTTATAACATAACTATGGTATTAACATCAAACTTGATATAACGCTATAAGATACTTGGTGATGAAAATATAGTACGTTGTAAGTAGCTCGGCTGTTGTGCATAACAAAGTGAAAGCATCATAAAAAGAAAGTGAAAAAAAAACCTTGTTTGGTATGATGGTGTGTTAAAGAAGCTTTGAGTACATAGTATAAAATGGCTTGTCGTCCATTTTGTGTTTCCACTTATCGGACTTCACATTTGTTTGAATCCTTTCCCTTCATTGTGTGTTTGCTTGTGCATGGGCAATGATTCTTATAAGGGTTAGTAGTCTCTTGTTGCACATCCATGTGTAAGAGAGAATTCTTAATTCAACAACAATTTGTGATGCTGGACATATATACCAGAATTGGCACACCTTCTTCGCATTTTTCTTTTAGCTTAAGTGTGTGTTTTGCATGCAACTAGTATTTCTATAAGAGCTTACATTACTTTTGTGTTTTTTGTGTATGCTTGCTTGCTTCCTTCCTTCCTTGGTGTTCTTGTTGTTGAACATTGGTTGCATGGGTGCTTTTCTTTGAGCTTCTTTTGTGGCTTGGTTGTTTGACATGAAAGCTAACTAGAAGCAGTTTTTAGGTGCAACCCTTTCTTCTTATCACTCTCCTTTTCTTTCTTCTCTTGCATTTCCCTTTTCCCCTCCTCGTAGATGCAATATTCTCTCTTATTGTCTATGGCAAGACATTACTACACAATAAATCCCATCCAGAAGTTGGTATACTTCTTCCAATTGTTGCCTGTAACATAATGCGTGAAGGTCCAAAAAATTCTACAAGATCGGTATAATAGAGGAGAATATTGTGACAGTAGATTCATGAGAAAGAAAGCTCTGAATGTTTCCATGCAGTAGCAACAAGCAAAATGGCGTTCACAGATTTGGGTTCTTAGAGAGTTCTTTAGTTTTTACATGAATTGGTAGTAGTTAGATCATGTTTTCACCCTATCTGAATTGCTGGATTTCTATTGGTGCTGACTTATTTGCACCTGATTCTCTTGGTTGGTAGTGGTGAAGAAAAGTTTTGACTCTGGTTTGTAGGTGGAGCTTTTGTTGGTACCTGCATCTCTCCAAATTGAACAAGATTGGATATACTGTGTTGGAGAAGACCCGGTATGTCCTCATGGCTCCTCCACAGTTGTCATGCAAGTGTCATGGTGGCATAGGAGTCTCAGTCCAAGATATGTTTTCATAGTGTTCAGGGCGAAATGAAATGCAATCAAGCTTTTTACCCTGACAAGCTTGCTGCACCTGCATTATGATACTCTTGACTGTTGATTCTAAGCTGTGCCTCTTGAGTGCTAGCTAACATCATGACTGAGTTTTTCCATTGTTTTTCCATTGCTTGTGAAAATGCAACACAAAAACCTCAGGGTACAGAAGTTTGTATAATGATGTGCCAGAAATTTTGGGCATGTTAATATGTACCAGTGTAAGTTGTGGAACCTTGTCACTGCTATTCATACTAAAGGTTATGGTCTGATACTCCTTTTGATGAAGGTGCTTCGTCTTACTCCTTAGGATCCATTGACACAAACCTTGATCCAATTGACACAATTTTTGCAAAGAAATTGTGACCAAATTTATTGGGAACCAATTGCTGAGCTTGAACTGTATTGGACATGTGTAGGGAGCATCTCTGTGTGACCTAAGATGGACATGGATGGCACTGTCCAAAGCCTGCAAGAGCAAATTGAGAAAGTGGAAGGGCAAATTGAGAGAGTGGAAGGGCAAATTAAGAGGGTGTAAGGGGAAATTAAGAGGGTGGAAGGGGAAATTGAGAGGGTTGAAGGGGAAATTGAGGAATTGAAGAGGCAGATGAATGAATTGAGAAGTGAGATCCAGGAAGTGAGACAAACAAATTTGGACCTCTGCAAGGAACTCCTGGACAGGTTAAAGGAATTCCAGTCTGAGAAAAGCAGTAAAAAGAACAACAAAAACAAACTGTTGGATGAGAAGAAGAAACTCTGGGACAAGAAGGACATACTCTGGGATGAGAAGGATGTATTCCAGAAGAAAATTATTGCCAAGCAGAAGTTGCCTAATGTGCCAAGCTCTGGCAAGTATCTGAGCTCATGTGCTGAGCGCCATATCTGGAGACCTGTTCATGTGCAGCCTTGGGATGTGATCGGAGACATTGAGGACTTTGTGAAGATTGCTGATACAGAAAAACATGTCGTCAGCATTTTTCCACAGCATTTCAGGCAAGAATTTAAAGAGGGGGATGAGGTCTTTGTCACATGGCGCCTTATGATGGAAATCCAGTTATTCATGGCTCAAAAGTATCCACAGATTGACTTCACATTTAACAAGGAAGTTGCACTTGCTGTGTCCTCAAGCTTGAGTGGTTGCCACAAGAAAGATTTCTTGCCAAACTTTTATGCTCGAGATCCTCAAGCAGACTTTGTAATGTCGGTGGGTTCTAAAAACTTGCTTGTATTTGACGTCAAAGGTGGAGGTCTGGGAACTGATGGGCTTGAGGGGTGGCCTCTCCACAAAGCTTGGGCATGCTCATGCAACTCAGGTTTTATCTGGCCACCCATCTCTACTTGGATTTGTACAAGTTTGCAATATGTTGCAAGAATGCTCAAATGCTGATGAAGTTTGGCATATTCTTTGCAGGGATTGTTGATACCTGCTGGTGCAAAGACATCCCCAGAGGAGTTGCTGGGAAGCTCCAAGGTTGCATAATGCAAGTATGTGAGCATTTGGTTTTGTAAGCAGTTCTTCAGCCTTTGATTATCTTGGGGCCATTCCTATCAGTTGGATAGGCTTATAACTTAGTCTTTTATACCTGAGCTGTTGATTTTGCCATATTCCAGGAATGAGGGTGTCTGCATTGACAAACTCTTTTGCTGACTCTGTACAAGTAGGACCTATGTAATGACTTGCCTCAAAATTTCCTGGGTTTTGTTACCTCATAGTCCTCAAGTGGGGTATGAATAAACAATTTTGGAGAATGCACTATTGCCAGAATAAGATCCTTCTAAAAATTTCAGAATGTCTCATATTTCAGTACACCATATGTCACAGTGTCCCAAACTGTCTTTCCTTCCTGTGTGGCAGGGCTAAGGTGGGGTATGCTGTCCTGACTGATATTGGGACTTCATATATCTTCAAATGAGGCTGCATCAAGATCTCTGGACCTTTCCACTCACATGCTGAACATCCAACTGCACAGGCTGCGATCATGTTTTTGGTTCACACTGCTGTGAGTGATAATACTGAGTATGGCCATCCAAACAGGAATGGTAAGTTGGTGACATGTCACACTGCCACTCCTGAACCCAGCAATCAAACTGAAGTCGAACAGGACACTAATTAAGACTATACACAAAGCACGGGTATGGACCCTCCCAGTAAAAGACTGAGGTAACTCATACATCCAGCCATTTAAGCTAATTCATGAGTCAGACATGTACATATGGGAACAAATGGTGGAATGATGGCAAGTGCATTTGCAGGAGTCAAGAGGCAGTCACCTATGATGGATCAAAGAGACAGGTATGTCTCTGAGATGTCCTAAAGCACAGGTGCCTCTCCAAGATTTCCCTAAAAGGGCACCTGCATGTGGAGACCAATGTCATAAGTTCTGGTGGGTGGAGTGGGATTGTGGCATCTGGCTCTTTGAACGGACAGCGTGTTCCATTTAAGTTTGCCTTCACGGGGTCAGAACGTGCAAAGGTGAGCTAGAGTTGTGTCAAGAACTCTTTTGTTCTTATCTTGAATATGGCTTTACTGGATCTAACTTGGTGCTAAGTAGGAATGGTCCTGTCGTCAATGGCTTTCATGGCAGGCAGTCTTTGATTGATGCGCTGTGGTTTCTGCTGAAGTGAATGTGCAATTTTGTGGCATTTACCTGTTTGTGAGCTTGCTGTGTTTATCCCATGGCATTGCATGTGCAGGCTCTCCAAAATGAGGTGGCTGCCTGCTTGCAGTTGAACCGGCTTTGGGGGTTTCTGTGCCTGCATTGATAGAATTTGGAACTGTAGACAAGGGGGAGGTTGTATTTATCGCCACTAAATTGATTGGTGGCATCCAACTTGGAGAAGGTAAGCTTGCTTTTGAAAGCAGCAAATGTTAATTACGTTCATCTCCCTATTCTGATCTTGAGGGTTTGTAGCTTAAATGTGATGATTCTATGGTGTGATTTTTGAAGGTCCAGTACCCAATAAGCTGTGAGTAGATCTAGTAGAGCAGTCATTTATCTGCTTCTTTGTGGTGTGTTCTTTTCAGACACTGTGACCCAGGAGGTGGCAGCTGCAGCACTCCAAGCACTTGATGCAGTCCATAAATGTGGGCTGCTTCATGGAGATGTTGAGGCATGTAATTTTATGGTTGGTGAGGGAAAACAGCCTATTGTTTTGCTCTTGGATTTTGGCTTTTCGAAGCCCAGTAGCTGTGGGAGATTTTTGAAGGCAGAGCGCAAGGCCTTAGAGCACCTCCTGAGAGACATGGTATTGGATTAGGAGAAATGGTGCATGATATTTGTGCAAACAGCTCTATTTGTTGGATGGTAAGCAGGTGTTTCAACTCTCATCAGGAAAAGGGGGATGAAGCTTGTTGCACAAAGGGAGCAAGTGCAGCTTAAGCAAAACCAGTATGTGCATTCTTTTTTTATTTTTGGAGTTTCTTTCTGGGCTGTGAAGCAACCGATATGCTTCAGTTTTCCCACCTCATCTGGAATTTGCCCAAAATCTGTGCACTTTTTGGATGGGCAAGTCCTGAATTTAATTGGATTCCTATAGTGGCCTGATTTTACATCTTAGTTATCTTGAATGAACTACTAGTTAAATATGTAATTGGGTTTGGTAGGTTTGTGAGAATTTTAGATGACCAATGGAAATGCTAGAAGGGAACCACTATTTTCAATGTTTGGCAGAATAGGTTTGTGTGTAGCAGACGTTGTCTCACTGGCAATATATATAGCCAGAAAACGAAATTAAAAATTAAAAAATTGAAAAAAAGGAATTTTGGAGGTTTCAGTCACTAGAAGTGAGGAAAAGAAAAGAAAAATTATATGTGGTTTTCATCCTATAGCCCAGGATGATTAAAGATTTTACTTGATTTCTGGTTTATAGCCAGATTTGGCTATATCTTCCTAGGGACGATTGCCACTTCTTTTACATCTTTCCAATGAATAATGATTGTCACTTTAGGCTCCAGAAATTCCTCGAAAAACACTGGTGAGTAGGTCTGAAGATGTTTTTTTGCATGCCAGTGGGGTCACTGGATGCAGTGATCTGAATTTGGTTTCTTAGGCCCACTTTAGATGGGGTTTGGGGTTCAAATTTGCAGGAACAAATATAGACTCATTTGAAGCATATTGAACCCTTGAGTTAACCCTGCCTTGGACCCTAGCTTGCATCTTGGTTCTTCAAATCATGAGCTCTCCTTTTTAGTTCTTTTTTTGGGGTTCAAACCAATTGATTTTCCCTCCAAAATGGTGTCATATAGATTCAGCCTTGATTTGTCACTTTTTGGTCTTGGACCTTCATCTAAAGGCTGGGGCTCCAATTTATGGCTCATCAAATAGGATTGTTCTATTTCATTGGATCCTGGACCTTGGATTCTCATCTAGGGTGGCAGTCAAGTATAATAGCTATTTACAGATAGGGTTCTAGCACAGTACATTGTGCACTTTGTTTTGTTAAAAGCCATACTTTCCGCTACTAAATGAACGGATTGTAGAGCCCCATTCTTATTCTCTTAGCTCTCCTCTTTCCTATCTTATCATTCGATCTTTTCGTTGATCCTGAAAATAAAAATTCTTTCAAACAGCCTTCTGAACTGTGAGTAGGTTAATGATCAATAGGCTGAATTGAAGGTGGGAGCTCTCTAAACCCCTAAACCCTAAATCTGGCACACTTTCTACTTTTTAACAAGGAGTGTGTGTTCATCTCTCTCTCTCAATTGATGCCTAAAGTGCTAATCAACAGAATATGATGTTGGGCATGAGAGAAGGCAGTGTGCCATATATGACCAATTCTTCACTATCATAGAGTTGATCAATAATAATTTAATGGACCTTGAAAGATTGAGATCGAGGATTTGTAACCTGTGGAATATGAGAAGCAGATGAAGGGAAAGTAGGGTTTGTAAGTTCTCAAATTTGAGATAGGCTTGATTGTAACCCTTTGTTCCTCTCTCTTACTGCCTTTGTCCCACACTAGGTGTGTTTGGTTTTGCTGAAAAGACTTGCCCTAATTATGGTGTGATGTCTTCCTAAACGAATCAAAATGTTGGACACAATCTATGCAATATGCATTACCTTGCCACAGCTTCTATCTGATCAAAGTACATGATTTGACAAGAAAGTTTTTCTATAGCTCATACAGGTTAGAGAAAGAGATTGTGGCAAGAGTTCTTTGTTGGATCACACATCACAGAAGGTAACTTAACATCTACCTTGTCATAGTTCACATGTCAGTGAAGCCATAGCTCTTGTGAGTGTCAATCTTGTTGCTCTCTCTTGGCTGTTATCCTGCCATGGTCTGAATTTTGGTAGAAACTTTTTTTTGATCCTTTGAACTGGTGGGTTAGTAGAAGTAGGCTAGAGAAGCTAAGTAAATGCAGTATGCATTGAAAAAATTCTCTCACTGATGTAAGAGGTTGGTTGTGGCTCTCTCTGTTCTTTTGTCTGGCATCCAGAGAATACATGGCTGATCAGCTTTATCTGGATTTTTGGTGGTAGGCAAATGAAAAGTACCTGGATTTCAAACATAATAAGATACATGAAGCATTTTTAAGGATTGATGAAAACTGCCATGGGTGGCAACAGAGATGGCTGCAATGGTGGAAGACAAAGTGGTAAATTGAACAATTTTACATGGAATAAGAAGATTACAAAATAAGTGAAGGATGGGCAGCATGAGAAGGCAATGTAACTTTTCCAACAAATGCAATTGGAATTCACTTTGTTCAGGTGAATAACGCATGTGCTAGTTTAGGAACACTTAAAGATGGCATGCATGTTCATGAAGAGATATCATTCACAGTAGTTGCAAGTTTGATGTCTTTGTGGGGAGTAGCTTGGTTGACATGTATGCAAAATGTGGGAGCATGGAGGATGCTTGGAAAGTGTTCAACAAGATTCCATCTTGAAATGTGATTTGGACTGCTGGATGATATTTGGACATGCAAAATACTAGCAAGAACGGGAGATATTTCAACAAATGTAACAGGAAGATGTGTGGACAGGCTATATTACTTTTGTTGGAGTGCTGATTGCCTGTGCTTGCATCATTGCATTTGAAGAGGGCAAGTGTGTTCATGAATAGATCATTCAAAGTGGTTCAAGTCTGATGTCTTTGTGGGGAATGACTTGGTTGACATGTATGCAAAATGTGGGAGCATGGAGGAGAAGAGTGGAGAATCTGAACGTGTTGATTCTTTCATCATAATTCCAATACATTGAAAAAAATTCTTCAAGTAAAATATGGGTTGGTTGATAAATTTCATTTCCACAATTACAATGATAATACTTCTTTTTGCTATCATCATATTATGCTTGAAGAAGATCTTTTGGCATCCATCTTTTTACAAGTCCATTGATGTCAATTATCTCACATACATCCTAATCATTCATACAAATAAACTATTAGTTTGCTAATAATCAATAAATTCTAATGAGAATCAATAAGCACACACAAATTGGAATCCATTTCCTAGCATTTGTTAATAGAGAAACATCAATGGTTAGATTACAATTCTTCAAGTTCCACATTGTTGTGTTACCATGAAGTTTTTTCAAATTAATCTTTTATATACCTAATGAAGTGCCTTGAATTTATTAACAAAAGAGTACCAATCATCATCTTTGGTTTGATTTCTTAGTGTCAATAGAAATCCTCCCAATGTCTAGCCTTACTCACAATGCTCTCTTAGTAATCCATTAACATTATCTAATGAAATAGTTAACTTTTTCCAAGAGGAGACAATGTCCTTCCATGTGTAAGTTGTTTTTGTTACTAATACAACACACTTTGCACCCATTGAAGTGAGAAATTTTGGGGGGAAGCTTCATTATAATGAAACTTTAAATGTCACAATTTTAGCTTGCATCATGACATGAGGTTCACACATGCCATGAATTGTTTTTCTTTATTGTGACAAGACCTTAAATGTCACAATTTTAGTTTGCATGGTAACATAAGTTTCACATGTGACATGAGTTTTTTGCACCCATTGAAATGAGGATTTTTTAGGGGCTTTCATTGTGATGGAACCTTAAATGTCATAGTTTTAACATGTATCATGACATGAGTTTCACATGTGAAATGAATTTATTTTTCTTTGCCATTACAAGACCTTAAATGTCATAGTTTTAGTTCGTGTCACAACACAAGTTTCACATGTGACATGGGATTTTTAATTTATTTTTAAATTATTTATCAATATTGATCAATATTTCAATTTGAAATGAGATTGAATAGCACCTTACTAAATTTGGACTTAAAGACCAAGGGTTTGAGACACACATTATTCATAAAGTTAAAACACAAGCTCGAGCCAATACATAGAATAACAAGAATATTTTTCAAGTTCATATTAATATCATCCATAATGTATTAGCCAAGCTTAAAGGTTTAGTGTTGGTTAACCTAGGTTTAGCCTACATTTACTATTTGTTAGTTTAAATTTAACCTAGGTTTAATAAAGGTTAGCCTAGGTTTAGCCTTGGTTACCTTAAGTTTTGTTTAAATTTAGCTTATTTTAGCCTTGGTTACCCTAAGTTTGATTTAGATTTAACTTACTTTAACCTTGATTACCTTAGGTTTAATTTAGATTTAGCCTAATTTAACCCTTGTTAAACTAAGACTAAATTAGGTTTAGTTGAGGTTTGTTTAGGTTTGCCCTATGTTTAATTGAAATTAACCTAGGTTTGCCTTAAGTTTAATTCATGTTAACCTAAGTTTAACCTTGGTTAGTGTTGATTTAGTCTATGTTTAATTAAATTAATTTAAGTTTAACCAAGGTTAGCTTAGGTTTAATTTTAGTTAGGCTAGGTTTAACCTTGGTTAGATCAGGTTTAATCTTGGTTAAACTGAGTTTAACTTGTTTCAACTAAAGTTTAACCTAGAGGTTTAACAAAGACTAACCAAGGTTTAACCAAGGTTAGCTTGAATTTAACCTAGGTTTAGTTGAAATTAGTCTAAGTTTAACAAAGGTTAGCAGGGTTAACATAGATTAAAATTACGTTGAGCCTAGTTTAATCAAGGTTACCCTAGGTTTAATGAAGGTTAATTTTAATTTAGCCTAAGTTTAATTGAAATTGGCCTAGATTTAACTAAGGTTAACCTAGGTTTAGTTTTAGTTAGGTTGATTTAACCTAATGTAACCTTGGTTGGCCTAGGTTTAACTGGGTTAAACCTTGGTTGATTTAAATTTAACCTTTTAACTAGCCTAGGTTTAGCTTAAATTTAACTTTAATAAACCTAGGTGTAACCTTGATTAACCTATATTTAATATGGGTTTAACCTTGATGAACTTAAATTTGGCCTAGGGTTAGTTTAGGTTTAATTTTACTTAGCTTAGGTCAACTTAGGTTTAGTTTAAATTTAACCAAAATTAGCCTTGGTTAACCTATAATAGCGTAGGTGAACCTAAATTAATTTAAATTAGGTTAAATTAACTGAAAACTAACCTTGGTCAACTTAGGTATTTTAGGTTATCCTAATTAGGCCTATGTTAACATAGAGGTGGGCGTAAGTTATTATAGGTAGCCTAAATTAGCTTATGTTAACATCAATTATCTTAATTAGCCTAGAGGTGGGCCTAAGTTATCTTAAATAACTTAAATTAGCTGATGTTAGCCTTAATTATCTTAGTTAGTCTAAGTTAACATATGTATGTTTAAGTTATTAACTTAAGAGGTTTACATAGGGTAGGTTAGGATAAACCTAGCTTAATTAGAGAACATAAATTTTTCTACTTAAGTTTTTATTAAACTATTGTGGTGGGAATTTTGTTATGAAAAACAATTTGTGGTGCAATGGTTAAGAACTTGACCCTTCAAAGTGTTGGTGAGGAGTTCAAGTCCTCATAATTGTAACCTATTGCAAATGGCTTAGGTTACATAGGTTCCTTGCTTAGGTAGGCCCACTTAGCTTTGGTTTTTAGCCTAGGATTCCTTGGTTAAATTTCCTAAGCTAGGCCACCTAAATTAGGCCTTTTAAATTAAGCCTTGACTACCACACGATATCACAGAATTGGGCCAAAAAATCTTAAAATTTTAACTTCAGGTTGCCACATGGCAATTCATAAGTGGGCAATATTTTTAAAAATTTGGCCTAAGGTTTAATCCTCAGGGGGACATTTAGTGAAAAGTTTGGGATTTACATGTGTCAAACGACCATTCTTAAGGGGGGTATTAAATCATTGTCCAACTTATTTTTTATCATTGTATTATTATCTAATTTTCTAATATATAAATATTAAAGCCACCGTATATTAATTATAATCCATTATTTCAAATTATTACATACCTTATATTATAATTAACTTGATTATTTGAATAAAATGTACCCTATTTTTTAACTAATTAACTTATAACTTTTACCCAACAGTCAATATATTGCACCTTATATTTTTATTCATGTATTTTCTACCTTTTTTTATTAGTGTACCCCCCTACGAGGTTTAATCACATGGAAATTTCATGTGTCAGTGAAAAACTTCACTAATTTTAAATGGAAAGCCATAATAGTATTTTTTAAACATTTTTCACTAATTCATGTCTTCTATTTTGGGGCCTCAATTTTTTCCATTTTAAAAATAATAATTAAATTACCTAATGATCCATGTGATTATCTAAATGACCAAACATGTTTCCACTAAAAATGTCCTAATCAATTTGTCTTTTTTCACTAAAATTAGTTAGGTCCAAAATTAGTGGAAAATGTTTGTTTTCATTACTATCTCACTAAATTTTGATAGTGGAAAAGGACATGATTACTTGTTGTGTAAGCATTTTGATATTTTATTTGTCTAAACCATTTTGCAATAGATTATTACCCAGTGAAAAAATAACTTTGGAAAATCACATACTAGTTTTGTGCTTATAATGTGTAAGATCTTTTATTATATCCATTCTAGTTAACCTTCCATATTAAGTGTGTTTATTAACCTTTGCATGGTACAATATTACAACTACTCATTTTCATACACTTAAGTTCATTTCAAGATCCAATGTATAACCTTCATGATTTATGGCAAATTGCTAGCAGACAACCAACATGAATAGTAGTTGACCAACATGAATAGAAGCCGTGACTTAACAAATTGTGTTGTAATTCCTTTCACCACTATTCGAACTTCTATCTATGTACATATGTAATCTAAGGTTCAAGTTTACAAGGTTGAATTTGATCTGCATTATAAAATAATAAAGTTTTTTCCTATCCTTGAACATCTACTGCCAAGTTTATTCTTGTAAAACAAATTTGCATTCTTGCTTGTAGTCTTGTATCTAGTTATTCAAAACATTGCCTAATATTAATTATCTTTTTAATTTCATTAAAATACTTCATGTGTTCTTAGGTATCTTCTTTTGGATCAAACACAACACAAGAAGGAACAAGCTTCACATTCTTCAAAATAATCATGTGGGAACATTGTAAATGGGTAGCACCAAATTAACAATTGTAGTAGCAAGAACACATGTTAGCTAAATATGTGTTCCCAAAACAATTCAAATCAATTGAAGTCTTTATTAATATAATGATATTATTTTGTGCAAGATTATGTACCACAACATACATTTAGCAAGGAAGACAATGTATCCTTCATGTTGCTTCTCTTCCATTTTGGTCATTGACTCAAGTAGCCTTTTGAGTAAAAAAAACCTTGAGTTGTAAGAAGTTGGTGGACTACAAGCTATACCTATTATGGCCTAATCACCACATTCATTGCCCATTAGCATTGATAGGAGTATCAAAAAATGACAAACTAGAGTAGCCTATCAACTATTGTTGTTTCTATCAATGAATCAAGTTGATGAGCATTATCAAATTAAGAACATTTGACATAAACTATGGTCATTGTTATATCACCACCACCCATTATCCTCTACTCATTTCATAATGATTATTATGGTAAAAGAACCACCACTACATTCAAGTAATGAATGGGAACATATTCATCCATGGTGCACCACATTGCAAGATTTAAAAAGAAATTACCTTGTTTTATGCATGTTTGTTTTCAAAATCAATATTTCAAGAACATGTGGTGGAAGTTTTTAGATGGTGAAGTTCCAATTCAAGTTGCAACTTTTGAGTTTCAGTTTCAGCCTTGCACATTGTCATTATTCCCATTTCAATGTCAAGTATTATGCAAGGAATTTTCTTATTTTGTATTTCAAATCACTTTTGTTGCCAATTTAAGCCTTTAATTCCAATTTCTTTTCACTCACAATTTGATTTTGTTCTTCAATTTTGATGAATGTATCAACAAAAGCCTTAGGTTTCTTCTCTCCTCACTTGGGGTTCTCTTCATCACATTTTTTTTTTTTCATTTCAAAATGTCCTTCATTTTGTAATGTACCACATTTACTTCTTGTTAGAGTTGGTCATATTTATGGACCCCATTTTTATTTTATTATTTTTTATTATAATAAGGGTTGAAGGTGAAGTATTTGCATGTGTAAGAATATGGTTGGGATCAACTCATTCATCACCACCATGATCATAATTTTTTGGACTTCTTCAAAATTATCTTTAACATCAAGAAGTTCATGTTGCTCATGTGCCATACCACCTACATTTTGGAAATTTTCCCTAGAAATCAACTTTTTTGGTGTGTAATCACCCAAGAAAGGAGGATTGGGTGTCATTTTATTGCACATGAAAAGATCAATTTTGTCTTGAAATGGACAAATTATTGCAAATAAAAATTATGGGTAAATGCAAGCTATAGTATTTACTTTTGTGACGAAACAATGTTTTTTCCTTGGGTACCCTTTATTCAAATGCTTGTGGTGATTAATATATCCTTAGATCTATTAATTGAAACTTGGGTCTAAAATAACTTCATTATGAAAAGAAATATGTGGTTATTTATTGATAAAAAACTCATTTGTTAGTAGTAATGAACTTTTGAAGTTGAAAAATATGGATTGGTTGTCTAATTGGAACATCACAAAATGGAAAAACTTATATTAATTCACATTCCAAATTTGTTATTGGGATTCAATATATAATGTAATACAAGATGATAAACTCATATGAAGAATCTTTTCTTTGAAAACCTTAACCGTTTAATAGTTAGAAACTTTCAAATGATTAAAATTTGACCATATTTTCATAAGTCCATATGAATTGCAATTTTTGTTTCTTTTTCAAAAAAATTGTCCCAAAAGCATATTTTTTGAAAGTTTTAGATGGGGCATTATTCCTTTGGACTTTATGGGTTTTTTTAGGACTTCCAAATCAAAAAATGACATCAACTACATTAAATACCAGTTTTCACATACATTTGGGAAGTTTTATAGGTGATTGAACATGTATTATTCACATATTAGAATACTAATATTTTTTAAAGTAACAACCATGTCCATTTGAATCATTTTAAATAATGTTGTATGGATTCATAAGGAGTGTATTTTCTATTACTTTTGAGCCATTGAACCTTACATTCACCCTTATGCCCATTTCCTTGCCATTTCTTTGAAGCCCTTTACATGTGTTTTGAAGAAAATTTGTTGTTTTCTTATGGGTGTTCTTCAAATGTTTGATTTTGTTCATAATTTGTGGGTTATTTTTCATAGTCCCTTGTGGTGCAAGAAATTCATAAATGACCGTGCAAATGCACACCTTGGACTGCCCATATGTTGTAATGGAACCAATTGTTTTTTTTTTTTTTGGATTTCTAAATTCAACATTACAATTTCTTGAATGTTTTATTTACTCCAAAAGCTTGTCAAGTGCATGGTCATCCCATTTTTCATATTCCCTTGATTGTGATTTCATGTCTTCATGCTTCATCAAATCATGCAAAGAAAGAATGGCAACTTGTGTTTTACTTTTATTTTTAACAATTGATGATATTATTCTTACAAATGTGTAGAAATAAACTTCCCTCTTGTAGGTTATCCAATCAAGGGCATCAAGATCATACAAATTATTCAAACCACTGTCAAATTTGAGTTTACAAGACACAAATTTCACAATTTTGTAAATAAAAATCACACAAGAAATATAACCATGGCAATTCAATCGTTGCTTGTAGACACTTGACACCCTATTGCCAATTATTAAAGTTGTTATGTGTTATAGTTAGTAGAAAACCAATGTAGTGAACAAATCTTCATTTTCGTTCATGTGATTAGTTAAAATTCAAGGCTTCTTTTACTTTATTGAGATGAAATGAAATGTAGGATTGTAAAGAGATTAGATTAATTATCTCAAAACTCTACTCCATGAGTAGAGCTTTTAGATAACCAATGAACTTTTCAAAGATTACATAGGGTGCCACCATGTGTCCCTTTCATTTCACCGATCAATTAAATCACCAATCTATCTTCATATGTTTTGGCAACATTGAAACCCACCACTATTGGCTTTTGCTTGCAAGGGAAAAACAAAGACTACATAGCAACATAGTTTTTATTTGTTCCTACATTTTGAGCCTCATTAGGTGGTATTTAATGGGGGGTTTTTTCTTTTCAAAAATTGCCAAATTTCTCCAAAAATATATACGTTGGCCACATGTATGCTTTGATTTCAAGGAAAAAATCTAGCAATTTTCACTTAACAACATCTATATATGTTCAAGCATTTTTTAAACGTATACCAATACTCAATTGTTTTGTCTTGATAGCCAAGGAACAACATCAACAACCATTAGGGAAAAACCAAGGTTTTGTAACTAACCTTGCAATTGGATTTTTAACTTGCAACAAACACTTGCAACTAGCCCTATTTTCCAATGGAAAATCCAATAGACAAGTTGCATCGGTTTTAAGGACATGACATGGCATAATAGGCAATGCCATGTGGATTCTAGCAAAACTGAAACTTTGCAACTTGGTCACAACTAAATGTCCAAGCTAGAAGTTGTGGTGCCATGTTGAATTGGTGAAAAAGGTTGAGTCTATGCCAACATGGCACTTACATGGATCATGTACCATATTAGATTGGTGGGAAAAAAATGAGCCCATTATGTTGTGGCACTTATGTGATAATTGTTATCGACATTATGGATGAAATATCAGGATTGTAAAACAACTAGGTTATAACATCTAAAAACATTCATGATACTAACCTGCAACTATTTGTCATAAAAAATGGACTACTATGCAATTAAGAAAATCCTAAGTATTGTAAATAAAACTATTAATTTGGAATAGATTGAAAAACTTTTTGACAATGGAAATTTTGACAACAATATTATTTTGCAACTTATAATGCATGTTGAATGCAACTTATGTAAAGTTATATAAATGATATTCTTTCATAATATTGTACGTATCACAATGTCATGATATTGTTCACCATCATGTACAATAGACCTTACATGCACACATCCTTTACCACAATAATAAATTCATTTTTAGTTATGCCTTACCTTTTTGTTATAACTTGAGAGAAGAAAGGGATGTTGGGGGGGGGGGGGGGGGGGGGAAAACAATTTGAGATTCTTTAAAGTGTTGACAAAAATCATCTTGAAAAAGTAATTAGATATGTTTTTTACATTTAGTTTTTTTGTTTAAGCTATTGCTCATTTGTATTCTTTAC
>Ga0116227_10007492_pt1 | contig 21236 bp, 7 predicted proteins | sample S1TSphgellanicum_FD_89693 | JGI IMG/M metagenome (GOLD analysis project Ga0116227, IMG submission 89693) | Host-associated microbial communities from peat moss isolated from Minnesota, USA - S1T2_Fb - Sphagnum magellanicum MG | ecosystem: Host-associated > Plants > Peat moss > Unclassified...
GGGGACTGATTCCCAAAGGAAAAGCCTGTCGGCTGAATCGCTGACACTGCTCTCGCCGTTGATGTCGTCGGAAGAAGGTAGAGTCTCCAAATGTTGTATCAAAGCCTCCGCTGGGTTCTGTGTCTCAGGGAAGTCAGGCAGCTTGGACGGCGTGGTCACAGGAGCCGCGCTAGAGCGCTGTGCTTCTAGGATACTGGAACAGACCCTGGGTCGTCTAGTTCTCTTGCCCGAATCGTGCTTGACACTGGTCCAGAGACCAGAAGACTTAAATGAATGAAAACCTGCTGGTTGAACGTGAAGGTTTGCGTCTACGCTCTTGATCAGTGACTGACTCAAACAAGCTAGTTGCCCTGTTTGAGCGCACAAACTCATCGTTGCCGCCATTTCTATTGCAGAGAGTACTCTGTAACACTCTATTTTACTTCTGAAGTTCCGATTTGAATATCTAATAAACTATGAGGAATTCACGAGCAATTCGGGAGCAATTCACAGAAGTTTGACGCTCCAGTTGGAGATCTGAACTGTGTCGATTGATTGAATGAAAGGTGCAGGGGAGTGAACCCGGTTTTATAGACCATCGGCCATGAAAGGGACATGATAAACCGCTACCGCCCTCAAGCTCCGGGAAACCTCGAGCCCAGGTCACTCAAGGCCCAAACTTAGGCTGCAGATCAACCCTGAATCACATGGGCAGCCACTGAGGACTACATGGCAGCAAGATTTGACTGCTATTAAACCAGCAGCATGCTCTTACGACGGCAAGCGCAGCCGAAGCTGCTGCCGATCAATTAGAAGCTTGCAGCTCTAATCTCTGGAAATTCCAATGTCTGTGCTCTACCGCTCAGACGTGGGTAAACACGAAATTATTCGAGGCTCATAGAAGGCATGATTCATGGTTCATAGGTTTCTGAAACCTCGAATTCATAGGTGTATGAGCCCCTGCATTCATAGGTTCATAACATCTGCGCAGACACTTGTCCAGAAAACAAAAAGGCTGCCACACGAGTCGGCGCAAATCTCCGATGCACGCACACAAGTGCAGCCTGTGCAGCAGACTGGAGCTCCGAACTGCTTTGACGAGTTGTTGGTGGCGGCCGAAGCTTGGAGAGGGATTTCCCCCTTTTCGTTGGGAGCAAGGGCTTTTATTTTTTTCAATTTTGTTAGGTAGGTGGAGCAGAGTTGTTTTTGGTGCGAAATTTCGCCAAAATGCGAAAAATTTAGAATTAGAAGGGAACATTTGGTCAAAATATTCCCATTTTTTTCTGAATAAATTCAGCGAATTTCGAGGTTTTTTTTTTCTTGGAAATGTTTTTGTGGCATTTGGACCTGCTTTTAGTTTGCTAGCAGTTTTTCTTTACTTTCGCCATTTAATGCTAAATCCCTCTTTGGATGCTATCCAATTTGGCAACATCTGAAATTTGAAAAAAAAAATCACTGAGGTGGGCTGATGATTGTCCACAAGAGGACTTAACCAAATTTGGCTACAGGTCATACACGAAAGTATAATTTTTTTTGGAACCCCACAGCAATGTGCTATAACTTATTGTCTAAATCTGGCTATTTCTACTTAAGTTTTCCTCAACACAAAGCAACTTTGCACCATTTTTTCCAGAAAATGAAACTTTTGTTGGATTGGCAAGCTTTTTTCTCACCAAGTAGTCAAATTCCACCCAAAAAGAATGCAGGTTGGTACAGAGAAACGGCCAGAGAGAGCCACGCCCAGCAGCGCACCATTGGCTGGATGCCCCTGACAACTCAGTTGAGGTTCATCCACTGTGGATGGATGAACCTTAACTGAGTTAACATCTGGTTTCACCTAGGTGACCCATTTTGTACGAAGTAGGTGTTTCATTACTGGTTTTAGTGTTTACTTTGTGAACTATGGACTGCTGTAATGTGGTGAGTTCATTTCTCATTTTATAGGTTGCTTTTAACCATGGTAAATATCCCATCCTAAGATTAAATCACAATCTCTGAGTTCAAATTTAACATTTCCTGAGTTAAATATGGTCACTCAAGAAGGTCAAGGTACCAGCAGTATAGGTGCTACACTGCTGGTTCAACTGTACACAAAATAGTGTATGATAGAGTTGTCATTAAGGTCATCCTGTCTTTGGGCCCTAGTTCGACTCCTGGAAGTCCCTGTTTCATCCCCCAATTTGATTGCAGCTGTGAAGTGAGTGAAACTGCATAATGAAATTAGGTTCACAAGATTTGTAGGATTTAATGAAGAATATGAGCAGCAGTGAATGGACCAGTGAGGCAAATCCACAACTGGGAATGAAACTTCAGGGCAGACTGATTTAGGTATGGCAACCAAGTTTGATCCCATCTTTCTTTTGTGTGTAATATTTTCATCCTGACTTTGATAAATCATCTCCAATTTTGGCAAAACCAGGGTTTAGTACCCCCAGTTTGGAATACTTTATGGATAACTCTAATATAGTTTCAGAGCAGGCACAAAAAGATTTATTTTTATTTTTATTTCTGCCAATTTATGCAATTCTTTTCACCTCAAAAATCTAATATGAACCTACAAAAAGGATTTTTAATGAAGAAAATAGCCCAATTTTGCCAGATCTAGAAGAAATAACACAAACTGTCAAATCTTCATAAAAGGATCCAGTAGGTGATGGAAGACTCAAAGAGTTTGAAAATGGAAAATGAAGTGCAATTGAAAATATTGCTTTGAAAATGAACCAAAATGCCATGGCCAATGTCTTGTTCAGAATTTCAATTACACAAATTAGACATCACTAGCAAACTATTTGAACTCAATTCACAAACAGAATAGTCTAAGACCCAAGCTCTGTGTGTGTGTTTTTTTTCCAATTTTGTGATGTAGCTGAGGTGGCAACCATCCATAAGCTGATTTAGCCAATTTGACTACTAAGAAATACAAAAAAAATAAAAATCTCATTTTCTTTTGCTAACTACTTAAACTATGTATAGAAATCTGGCAATTTTTTCAGGTTTAAATTTTCTTTTGAAATTTGACATTTTTATTTTTATTTTTCTTCAATTTGCGATAAAATTTTCTCAAAACTTTCCCAATAAAAAGGGGCTGGACCCAAGGTTTTGCATACTTTAATAGACAATTATCAAAAATTTATTAAACAACACTTTCTAAATTTTGTTGGTTACTTGTAGTAATGATGCAATTAGATATACCAAAATAGTATATATATATATATATATATAAGCACCAAGGTATTATATTAATAACTCATAAACAAGCTTTAAAAGATATTCTATTCAAAGAATCATCCAACCGATTCAAGTTCAAATATAGTTGATTTTTGTTGTAGATAACCGTCATAGTACATGAATTGTACATGAATTGTACTTCCACACACCCAAACATTGGCCACCACGTGGACTGGATACTGCATAAGCACACCTTATCCTGTGGCCAAGTAGGCAAAAGGTTCAATAGTTAAATGTTTAATGGGCCCCTTGAACAGTCACCCAAGATATGACAAGCTTTGTTGTCATAACAAAGTCGCAACTCACACAAATGAGTGCACCCAAGATACGACAAGCTTCGTTGTTATAACAAAGCTGCAACTCACACAAATGAGTGCGCCCCTTAATCATCTTGTGATGGGTATAGGTTCATAATCTCACATGTTAAAATGACACAAGTTCTGCCCATTTCTGAGAACTGTAGAGGTTCATTCTTTTGCTGTCCCCAATATGATTGTGTTACAAAAAATATGTAAATAATTACTCCCCACTTCACAATGTTTCACATAGGAATTTATCCAGACAAGAAATTGTTTTTACAATTTATTTGGGTAGAAAGCAGGTGAGAAGTTTGTTCAATCAGCTGATGCAAGCATGTTGCAAACTTGCATCACTTCATGAAAGACACAACTAGTTTATAGGATAAGATTAATCATTGGATAAACTCTTAATGAATTTCGTGTAATCAAAAAAATATTAGTTGAGTGATTTGGAGATTAAAGGGTAAAATGGTAACCAAATTGTCTATTGGCAACTAATGTCTGCCCAAAAGGCTTATGAAAAGGCTTTTGAAATACTCTGAAATTTAGTAGGCACTTTTGCTCTTCTTGGGGGAGGGGTATTCACAAATTCTGAATTGTGCTAATGGTAAGAGAATAACACAAACAAGTGGTTCATTTTGTACTAGCTCTAATTTTTATGGAGAGTTCAAAGAAATGAGAATTATGAAACAGTGTACTCGGTAAGAGCATCATCACCAGCCTTTTTTGTGCTGACTACACATAGCCAGAAAGTTATATTAAAATTTATAAAGTGCTAAATTCAAGTGTTTTTTAATTCAAACAAAAGTTAAGAAAAATTGCCAGATTTGTATACATGATTCAAGTAAATAGCCAGAAATGTAGAAGGATGTTTATTATAAAATAATTTCACATTTATCTTTCAGCCAAATTTGGCTAAATCTTCTTGTGGATCATTGCCAGTTTGGCTACATCACAAAATTGACCCAAAACAAAACACTGATCATCACCAGTCACAATATACTTGTCCACAGTACTTAAGATGAAGTACAACTAGTAAACATGAACTTAGATGTATCAACATGCACAGGACATGATGATTTTAAAAAGGGTCAGTCATTGTGTTTCAAAAGGGTGAAGTGACTTTTTGTTCAATTTTGTGTTGCCAGACTCACAATCATCCACAAGGAGATTTAGCCATGTTTGGCTATAGACCAGCTATCAAAGTAGAAATTAATTAAGGTCCTTTTTATATCATGGCTACTTGCTTGAACAATGTGTAGAAACATGTCAATTTTTTAGAATTATTTTTCAATTTTTATTTTCAATAAAAAAGGACTATTCATTCTTCATTTGGAAAAAACCATCAAATGAAAAAATTCACAAAGAAACAGAAATAACACTGTGACTACGCACGCACATTGGTTCCAAGTTGAAACCAAAATCTTACACTGGTATGAAGTCTCTTCGCTCTGGACAAGCAGCATGAGCAGAAATACCCCAGAAACATGGCTTCCACTGCCAATCCCAAAGCCATACGAGGCAGTCAACCCATAAGGTTCTGGGGTCAAGCTAAGTGGCAAAATCCTTGATGCCCTTGCACTGTGCAATCCACATGTTCATATGCTCATTGACTTGCCTCAACACCCCTGACCTCTTAGTCAAACATAGTAGAGTGTATAATAGCTGAAGGCATGCTCCCAAGGGCCTCCCTCAATTTGAGGTTTGTAGCCTCCAAGCGCCCCAAGGGTGTAGACATGAGATTTAGGGGAAGCCTGCTGGAGCATGCCGTCCCATCATAAATTACATTAGATTTTTTATTTCAATAGCAGAAGGTTTGCATTCCGATGGTGGAAAGGTCCCTTCAATTGAGGAAAGCATATTCCATGCAAGGAGGTGATTTCAAATACAAAGAAAGAAACCTTGGTATGCTTTTGGAACACAGAAAGGATTCACCCCAGATCAGCCTTACAAGAAGCAATGGACCTTAGAAGAAGCAATGGGCCTTACAAGAATGGACTGGATAAGTAAGGGCTAGAGTGAACCAAGAGCCATCAAGGCACCATCCATTTGAAGCTTCTTATGACCAATGTTGTCCCATTCTTGATTTTGAAAGGAACCTTGGGTTTCAATTTTTAGTGCAGGTTCTGTTAAAAAGGTGCAGGTTCTATGAAATAAAAATAAAACTAAAAATTGAAACCCATTGCACTTTTAAAAAGCCTTGGTGATTATACCTTAAAGAACTTAAACCTGTTTACATGCCTCAATTCAAGTTCTGATTCCAGTTTTCAAAAGAGGCGCTTTCAAGATCTGGATTCAAATCTGGATTTCTCCATTTTCCAAATCTCCAATCTGGATACCTCAAAATCTAACCTAAAACCTTAACCTTAACATGCAAATAGTCTATCTTGCCAACACTGGTTACGACTCAATTATGCATGAACCGCGAATTGACTCAACCTCAAGTTGCATCTTGGTTTCCTATCCTACAAAAAGTAGGTCATGTCCCGAATATAAGTGTCTACTAGGTGTGTACATGCATGTCGATGTTTAGTAAGTAGGTGAAGGTTAATGGCTTGTTACCAGTACAAAGATAGTAAAGATGGCAACAATTAAGCTAAAATTGGTACCCAACAGAAAAATGTTTCTTATCCACCCACCATCCATCCAACCACAATGGACTAGCACCAACTAATGCATTATTTTGTATAGATGTTGATTGGCTAGGAAACATTTTTTCATTGGATTCTTGTCCATAACTAACCACCCTCAGTTAGCATAATTAGTCTATTTGAAATTCTATTTACATGTAAGTATTATTTTTCAAGAAAAATAATTATTTTGTTTTCTCTCCTTCATCCTCCACCTACCAATTTACATGCTAACTAGTGCACATATACATAGTGATATGCAAGCTTACCTACCTACCCACTTGAAATCACCTCCTTGCCCCAATTTCTTTATTTATCATTAAATGGATGTTATGAAGGTATTGCACATGGTGAAAGCACATTACGGTGGTCAAAAAATATTGTTACAAATATTGTTTTTCAAACTATGCAACTTTCAACTTCCACCAAATCAATATTAAAAGAGATCTTCATAAATTATACTTTAAAATAAGGTAGTTCAATTGTCAAATAATGAAATTGTCAAAGGAAATTACATTTTTAAATTAATAGTAAATGATTGAAAAGTATATTTGTGAGAAAATAAATGTTGTCATTATATAATACAAAATAAAAATATACTCTAAAAATGATTCAAATAATTGCAAAACTTGATGAGATACTTAATCGTATATTGAATATGAATTGATTATACCATTTCAATTACAATTGAGAAGTTTGACTTATGTGATTTCACAAAAAGCATATGGACAAGTTTTTTATTCAAACAAGCATAAGTGTGTTAAAAAAAAAAATTGTTGAAAAATTATTTTCATTTCAAAAATGATAAGAATTATGTTGGAAGAATTTTCATTTGTATCAAAATCCATTTTATATGTTTATCTAAACATTAAATGATTTTTTTTTAAAAACTACCCCCAAAATAATACAAAGTGTACCCAAAAAAAAATACATTTTCTTGTTTAAAACAGCCCCCTTGTAATGTACTTTCACCCCACAAAAAACAAATAAATGTTTATCTCCTCCCATCCCAAAATAATACAAAATGTACCCCAAAAAAATAAATCCTACTTTAAGTAGCCCCCTCATTATGTAATGTATTTTCACCCCACAAAGAACAAATAAATGCTTATTTCCTCCCATCATTAAAAAAAAGTCTTCAAATACATGACTGATTTATGATTAATATTCTAATCATAAAAGAAAAAAATAATAATTACCCTAAAGTCATTACAAACAAATTGTTTAAAACAAATAATCATTTAAGAACTGATGTGGCACATTTCATACATTAGTCACAAAGGACATATGTGGAGTCATTAATGATAGTTTAATCATTGATTAATTACTTTTTATTATCACAAATTGAACCAAAAACTTGGGTAACATTATTTTTAAAAATTTCTGTTTATTGCATATAATATAAATAAGAAGAGATATATATTTTTCAATCATTTTTAAGCTCATGATTTTTTTCATCCTATCAATTATTGACATGTGTCAACACCTAAGCTAGGTTTAAAACCTAATTTAAGTGGTTAAGTAGACCACCTAATCTACCTATTTAAACTTAGTTACATAACCACCTAACCTAGGCTATCTAATTAAGTATAAAATATTCAATCAATATTCCAATGTTGACCACAATGAATGTCATTTATGAAGCTTGATCCTTGACCCCAATGATGGAATTCAATTCATTTACCAACAAGCCACCCCACCTCTTATGTAAATAATTTAATGTTCCTTTTATTTAGACCATATTTCATTTAAACATTAAAAAAAACTTCAAATTTGATTATTCATATTTTATTGATAATTTGTCCAAATCAAAAAATGAAAAAATTATTCATTAAGTTCCTTCAATTGTGTACACAATAATATATATATTTTTAAAACTATAAATTCATTTCAAAAGAAAAATATATAAATTTTTTTATTGAATATTTATTTGCAAAAATATATCCAAACACATGATTTGTAAATGAAAAAACCTTGGTGGTCTAATAGAAGAATAAATAAATAAAATATGTCTTTCATATCTTAAACCTTTATTTGACTTAAGAAGTTATATTGTACAATTTTTCTTCCAATATATCATAATTTTATTGATAACTTTTAATTTAAACATATGAATCTATATAATTTATCCACATAAAATATTTATAAATGGATCATAAATCAATTCAAATATCTAAAATATATATTAATTTTTTTATATTAATCATATTAAGTATGATGTATAAATTTGATCTAAATATTTTAATTTATCTTAATCATAATAACTAATGTTGAAATACTACATAATTTTCTGAAATTATAAATATTATTCCTTTTTACACATGTAAATAAATTTATTTATTTTCAGACAAAGTGAGTGCTACTAGGAATTGCATGTTGAGGAAAAGATTGGAAACTTGTGAAACATGTTGGGAACCAATTGGGCAATGGATGGGAGCATGCTAGGAACTTGATTTCAATTTTCTACACATTGGGAACAACAAAAATCTCAATAAGTTTTACACCTAGTTCTACATATTTTACCATTTTTGGCCTAGGCTACCCTACATGGGAGGTAATTTGGTAAATAATTAATCAAAAATTGGAATATGTCCAAAATATATTCACAATTTCCCAAAATTTTCAAAACTTTCATGTCAAATATTTTGGAAATCTAAAATTTTTGATGATTTTCGTACATATCTTTGAAAATATGCCACTGTCAACTCTAGGTACTTCCTGCCATCTTTATAGCAGCACCATGAAGCACACTAAAATAAAGATGTTTCACCAGAAGCCATGACCTCTAATCATTTCTAGTGCATGTCTACAACCACACATAAAATACAAGAAACAAAATGCCTCCAACCTATTCTAAAAAAATTCTCGGGCACAATGTTGCTTTCACATAGTTGATGTTTCCATGTCACAATGGTTCAAGTGCAATGCCATGGAAGACCGAAGTTGAAAAATTTGGAACCCCCCTTTCATCACCTTAATGCCAACCATGCCATTTGTGTAGGGTAACAGCAAGGGCATCAAATCTGGGGAAAGAATGGGAGCTTTGAATTGCTTAATGAAACTTCATTGTTCTCAGAACCTCGTAGGCTTGGGAGAACATTAAACACCTTCTCCAATTGAACTTTACGAGGGTGTTCAATAAAGGACTGCGGCACCTTACACAGTTCTGCTGCAAGGTTCGACTAATAAGCTCAAAAGTGAAAAATACATAGAACTCGAGATGTAGTTGTTTCAAACCACAAGAAGTAGGCTAATGGTAATAACTAGATGTTACTTCCCTAGATGGGCCTGTGGTGGTGGGTTTAAACCTTTTGAAAAATTACAAAATATATCAATCTTTTTGTTTTGTGTAGAAGGTCAGAACATGAACCATGCAAGGCACAAAATGACAAGGCCCATTTTAATTATGTGTAATCGAAATGAAACCAAACTTGGTCTTAACTAGACAGCTTTAAGTTCATTGTGAAAATGAGTAGCATCGAATTTTTTTTTAAATCCAAATAATAGGTCTCAAGATTGGACTGGAGGTTCCATAGAAAAAAGAAAGAAAAAGGACCAGTTAAAACATATCCCGGTCTTGAAACATATGAATTATTATATTCATGTTTGATAATTGCATGTAAACATGTGCATTGCCTATAATGGGATGGTGAACATGTGTTGTTTTGATCACATGAAATGTATTATCCAACCATTTTCACTCGAATGACAATTTAGCACGATGAAACCTTAGAATGCACATTACTTTGAACTTTGTTGTAGAGATTGCAAGGCCTAGGGTCCCACATGCATTCTAAAATCAAGTGTCTACAAAAATATGGTGGTGGACACTTCTATCAAATTTTCCATTCCATTCAGAATGTTGTTGTGTAGGGCAAAACATTAAGTTAGGTACAATATGTGGTGATTGATTTGTTTTTCATATGAACTCACCCTTCGATTGCCACTAATAACTTACAAGTCATACACATCTGCCCCTACTCCCCCCATCACAAGTCTGCACAGATTACTCAATGCTCACATGTCAAAATATTTTTCTTGTGTTGCATTTTAGCATTTGAAACTAGTTGTGGATTGTGATAGGTTCATAGTTCATTACCTAAATGGTCATTTCCTACACTGCAGAAGCTGGCTTGGTGTTTTGATGAAAATACATAATGATAAGACATTATTGTTGATAATAATATTCATTTTTGAAGAGTTTGAGTATTTTAAGCTATATAGCTGTACCCCTGGTGCAAACAATGGTTTTTTTTTTTTTTTCCTTTCAATTTTTGTGATATAGCCAAAGTGATGATTATCCATATGATTATTTAGCCAAATTTGGCAATAAACTATATATGAAAGGCAAAGAATTAAGCATCCTTCTATAATCTAGCTATTTGCTGGGACCTATCTTACAAGTCTAGAGAGTTGAGATCTTTTTTTTGGAATCTGGTAAATTTGGGCCAGTATGTTCATTAAAAAACCTCGATTTAGGTTCAAATAAGATTTTTCAGGCTGAAAAATGACAAAACTTTGTCACAAAAAAACCATGGGTTCAATGATAGTTATGAGGAAAAGCAGTTACATACCTATATGGTCATAATCAATGGTTTTCCAGGAATTTCTTTTTAAAAGCAAAAGTTGCCATCATCCGTAGGAAGATGTAGCCAAATCTGGTGTTAAACCAGATATGAAATAAAAATCTTTAATCATCCTTCTATATTTTTGGCTACACACACCGAAAAGCAATATAGAAATCTGGCAATTTTTACTTCCCCCCCACCACTTCTGGAGATTGAGAACTCCAAAATCACTTCATTTTCAATTTTCATATCTCTTTTGGGCAAAATTTTGCAGATCGAAAAAGGATGATGTCAATGTCAGACACTTGCCAAATTTGACATTAGAGATTGAGTTCTTAAGAACACATGATATCACTTCTTCAGCCTCTAACTTCTAAATTGTTGATGGAGTCAAAGTGAGTTTTCATATCACTAAAGCAAATTCATTGCCAGCCATTAACAGCAAAAAAACCGAATCCAACTTTGATGACTTGAATGAAACATTCTTTTCTGCCTTCTCTTATGTACAAGGGCGGGCCCCATCTTGCGGTGTCCTTGACATTGCACGGTAAAGAACAAGTATCTCTCTGAGTACAGCAACCGTACACGATGTTGGCATACAGTCACCCTTGCCCTATTCTTGGGAGGACTCGGACTTGATGAGATGCCCAGCCCAAAATGCTGATTCGAATATGTAGGCCCATGCCATCACACCACCTCCAAAGGAGGATATGGGAATACCTTGGCAGCTTGGACACTAAATTATGTTATTTTTAGAAATGTTGAGATTTTCAAAAATATTTGTTTCAAACAACTAAATTTTTAAAGAATATTTTGGTGTATTTTAAAATTTCGACATGGAATCTTTAATATAAAATAATTTTTTGAGCAAACTGAAACCATTGACCTTGCCATTGTACTCCAGTAGTGACTAAGATGGAGTCCTCTGTAAATAGAAAATACCATTCCATCCAAGTAGGTGATGGCAAGATCCTTTGCCAGCACACTAATGGGCATCCAACTGTACAAATAGTCTGAGTCACATAAAAAAGAATTTGTTGCCAGCAAATTGGTGTGAGTCATATAAAGAATCTTTTGCCAGTTTTTTAATTAAGAGACCTTTTGAGACTGCCCAAAGGTGAAAGGTCCAGCCCGGATCGTGGCAAAATTGAATAGCCAAAATGAATAAATAAATAACAGTGATTTGTAAATTTTCAGGGGGTTTTCCCTGAAATTCCTAGTAACATGGATTTCCTCATGGAGTGGATCTTCATTTGTGAGGCAGGGATTTGGGGAAGAAACAGGGTCCCAAGTTTGATAGTAGGTGGTGAATGATTACTGTAGTACCTCGGTGGCTTCTGCAAAAAAATTATATTATTTTTATAAATGTTGAAATTTTCAAAAAATTGTTTTTCTTCAAGAGAAGATTGTTAAAGAAAATCAAGAATATTTTGAAATATTCTGGATTTTAAGAAAAATGGAATCTTCAAAAATTAATTAATCATTTAGCAAACATGTGTCAAAGTTGCCCAGGTACTACAGTGACCATTTTTGTTTTTTGGGGCCAAAGGAGTAAAGGTTTCTCAACCAAAAATAAAGAAGGGGAAAAATGTATCAATGGTTTGTAGTCTGATTTCAGGAGTGATGTAATATGACTATTGGACCAATGTTGCACTAGACCAGTGTTTTTCTTTTTGGGCGAAATTTTTGCCAAATTTCGACCTGAAAAATATGACTTCAACTTATATAAAGTATTTTCCATGGAAAAAATGGCCAAAAATCGCCAGATTTCCAAAACAAACAGTTTCCAGATTGCTAGATTTTTATGATAAGTTCCAATAGGTAGCTGAGAACATAAAAAGATTTTTCTTTTTTTTTCCACATTCATATCTAGTCTGTACCCGAAATCTGGCTAAATCATCATCTTATGGATGATGACAACTTCAGCTACATCACAAAATTGGGAAAAAAAAAAACCCTGCACAAGAGGGAAGATAGATGATGCTTGCAATATTTAATGTCACAGAACTAGCATTAAAATGCATGTAGGAATTTTAGATTCCCGGTCTTCACACCCAGTGCCCACAAGTTAATGACCACAATAACATGCAACATTAGTGATGATACTGATTTGCACACTAAGTGAAAATTGCTGAATTGTGTGAAATGTTGACCTCAGCAGCAAAGTTTTTTGTTCTTTAAACCTGGAAAAAACTTCAGGGGCAGGGCGAGACAAACAATATTTGAATTACTTAAATTACCAATATATTGCCCACAACCATCTAGTATTTGCTCAAAAATTATAAACGTATATCTGGCTTATGGGGGGTGGTCATGGATTGAAGCACTTGGAACAACTTAGGCAGAAATTCCCTTTGTTACTAGAGGGACCTCCCCAAGCAGAATTCCTCACTTGAGGCTGGCATTGGGGAGATTTCATAGCCATACAATTGATGGAGCTCCTTGGTTGTTACATCAGAGAAGGCCCTGACAGCAAAAGCATTTCATTATACATAATGTGGGGGCCAGGGACCACCAATTCAAAATCTCCAAAACATTATTACCTGGTTAGCAATGGTTCATTTTTTTCCATGAAAATTTTGCATCTTGGTGATTTTTTTTTCAAAACAGCGTAAAAGAAAGAATTTTATTTTTGAGGTTTTATTTTGGTCATTTTTTGGAAAAATAAAATAAAATTCACAGGATTTAGGCCTAAGTACTACCTAGGGTTTGAGCTATAGTAAGAATCCTGAAAAAAGCTTATGGTCCATTCAAATGCCTAGTCATTTACTACCATGTCATTTACATTCAAACGCCTCGTCATTTCCTACTATATCTTGGGGATCCTCACTAGCTAGTGAGGCTACTTTCTAGATCTGAAAAAAATACCCTGGACAGCATGGGGGATACACAAGTCAAACCTGCCAACCACAACAATCTTGTGTAAAAATAAAGGGGTGTGTCACACTGTGGCCTTGCCATTTACATTGAAAAGTATCTTAAGGCAAAAGAAGAATTATGGAAACTCAAATATTTCACCATGCAAACATATAATCTTCAAAAAATCCTCTAAAAGAAATGAAAATCCTTCAAGATATTATAACTCTATCACTAATTTCAACACAATCCAAAATATCATCTTTCAAAAATTCTCATATAAAAAAAATAGACCTATTAATACCTAGGGGCCAAAATAGCTTAAGCTACTATACTCTATAGTGAACCTTAAAACACAATAGCCTTGCCTTAGTAGGCAAGGCCAATAAAATTAATGATGTTAGTCAGAATTCAGACCTACCCAAACCCCTCTTCAAATTATAATAGGTACATATTAGGGAAGGGGGAGGGCCATGTGATCTCAATTGTTGTATAAGTATTCAAGAGATTTGTACATCACCAAGTGTAGTAGCAACAACATTCAACCTACCATCTCTCTCTCTCTCTCTCTCTCTCTCTCTCTCTCGTACTTTGTGTTGGGATTGTTGTTGGTTTGGTTGCATTAGGCCTCTTGTGGTGTTGTTGTTTTTTGAGCAAATTTCTCTGGTTTCGTGTGCACTGCTCTAGACTTCTATAATAATCCAGGTTGTGAAAAAATCTCATCATCACATCATGGCTTTCGGTAAGGGGAAGTGTTTTCATGTGCATTTTCTGGTCATCAATTTCATCTTCTACTTCATGTCCGCGTGCATAGCAGGATGGGGCATCAACAAATTCATGAACGGGGACAGCATTGGTATGGAACTAATTCCTAAGCTTGCGTAGAACCTCAACGTCTTCATCTACATGAGCTGAATTGCAGAGCTAAATTTGGAAATTCAACTTGATGAGGAAAAGTTTAGTATCTGAATTTGCTGAACATCACAAGAAACCTTTTGGGCATTCCCTGTAGGGCAAAGAGTGGTGTTTTGCAAACCTTCTCAGTGTGTGTGTGTGTGTGTGTATGTGTGTGTGTGTGTGTTTTTTAGGTAACTCTGCGACTCTTTACTTTCTGCAAACTACGCTGGTTGCTTCTATGGTTGGACTTGCTTCCGTGTTTGCGGGAATCCATCACGTCCGTGTCTGGGGCACTGATAGCCTTTCAGCTGCTCACGCCACTGCCTTGATCGCTTGGCTCCTCACCCTTCTCGCCATGGGGTAAGTACTGAAAGAAATTCTCCCGACTTTGCCCCAGTGTAGAGCTACAAATCAATTCCCAGCTTCGGAGCTTTTCGGTTCTTTCCACTTCATTTTGCTGCTTCTCGATACTAGCTGGATCCCCAAAAATCTAAGAATAAAAGTACAATTCCTTCCACTGTGCTCTGCACCATCATCTGCATACTTCGCTGATACACATAGTATATTAATGTGAAATTGTTTTGCAGGTTTGCTTGCAAGGAAATTCACGTGTGTACTGGCCTTTCAGGTAGACTGGTAAGCATCAAACAACCTCTGAAATCTCCCCCAAAAATTCAATCTCAAGGAAGATGATCAGTTTTTACAAGCAGAAATTAGTTTCTTAAGAGTATCGATCTTCAGCTTATGTAGCAGTGGAGTTTGAATCTTGCTAATATATATATTTTCGGAATTTTTTTGCAGAGAGCCTTGGAGGCATTCATAATCATCTTAGCAGCTACCGAGCTTCTCTACTTGTTGTCTCTTCATGCTGGAATTTTGCATGCAAGTTTTGGTCCGACTTACGGCAACAACACTGTTGCTCGCAACACTGGTGTAACAGGGACAAAAGATGCCAATTATGGCACTCCTGCGGCTTCCGCTGTCTAAGTATCACCACTAGCGTGTTTCTTAAGAATTTCACACCACTCATGTTCTTAAGAAGAGCACTCAAACTTTGTGTATTATATGGATCAGGTCTTGATAAATCTGGTGTAATTCATTTTGCCAGAGGTACACTGTAAGATACCTTGATCATCAATCAGCTAATAGAATTAGCACCCAGTGTGCATTATACTTGATTTGGTGTTATAGTATTGCTGGTGTGGTATTACAAACAATTGTGTGTTTTTTGGAAGTATCTTGAGACTTTGTGTGACAAAACACAGTGCACACACCCAATTTGTTTGTTGCTGTTGTTGTGGTTGCTAACCTTCTGTCTCGATGTTCTTCAACAGCAAAATTGACTGTAGTTGTTGGGCTATAGAGGGTCTGAATCAAACAAGACCTTTTAAAATTACATTAGGGAGAGGACTGTCTTTGAAGACTTTCTCTTACTAAAAAAATCAGTCCTGTCATGTTGATCATGATCTTCCAAGGGTGTTAGATCAATTGACATCCACTGCACAAGAGTTAAAATTTGAGCGTAATGCAATGGGAATAGCATCTGGATTGTAAAAGAAATAACATTTCATACAATTTAATATATAGTTGGTTCTAATTTAACATATATCAAAGGTCTAGCTGAGCAACAAACTGAGCAAGTCATAACTCCCAGACATTGAATTGAACTGAGGAGAATAGTATAAAACACATTCACAAACAGCAAGCTCCGGAGAAAATTTCTTACACGGAGAGAGACCAAATCCTCCACTGCCCAACTCTACTTCCCAATCATAGAAATAAACAGAAGAAAGCTCTTGAAACCTGGCGGGTGGATAAATTACAACCTTTCACTTTTGTCAGCAATTTTTGAAACTGCCACAAGACACACATTTCCCTCTATTTGAGGTGAAGATAAGACTACTTTCATGGTTCTCAATAGCCTTCAATAGAAGCCTGCAGAGGTTCAGCTGGCCTGATCCTCCTCAACTAACAAATCATCTGGTTTTTGGCAGAGCTGAACAAATCTGCATGAAAAGCTCCTACTATGAAAATAAAGTGATCCCTGGAAAATCTACTAGGAGAAAAAAGTCTCATCTTATAGACCTTCTACTCAACAACCTCATGTCCTTCAAGACCCAAATGTCAAGAAAGAGGGTGGTTTCAAAGCAATTACAATTGCAGGAAATCCCAGAAGGAAGAACAATTAAGAGCATTTTCCTTCGAAAAGCTCTGAAAGATACAAGGAATTCTTTAGAATTACCCAACAAAGTCTATAGCAAAGGTCTTCTGAGAGCTCAGTTTTCATGGCCTGCTGCTGATATTGGGCGGATTGGCGAGGTCTGGATGATAGAAAACACAATCAATGCAGGAACAGTCCATGCAAATAAGGGAGTTGTCACAAGTGCTGTTGATCCATAAGCACTCAGAAGACTTGATAACAGCTGTGCACACATTCCCATAGAGCAAAATTAGAACCAATACCAATCACATGGCCATTTGTTGCAGAGGCTACCAAAATTACAATTGATGTATCTCAGTGATAATGGACACACAAAACCTGACATCTCACTGAATCATGATTTCTTTGAGAAACCAGAGAAAAATCAAACCTTGAACCGAAGAACAGATGTACAAGCAAACTTCTAGCTACAAAACAGCACTCTAATGGGCAGTATATCTAATGACAAGACAGGAAATATTGAGGAACTTAATCCATCAGATAATGCTATCACCAAGAGTGAAGAGACTTATTGAAATCAAAAGGGGATTAGCAGGAAATTTACCCGCCAGTGAAGAAATGTAATGGCCAAGCACCCAACAAAGAGCCCTTTCCGAACACACCGGTTACAAAGGCTACAATAGCCATTTTGTTGTTCTATTTTCCGATCAAGAAGCAAAGTTTCAAGCTCCCCTTCTGACTGGGATTCACACCTCCGCTTTGAAACAGCTTCTAAATTTGATGGTAGAACTGATGCCGTCTCCTCCTCTGATAACCTTGCATCTACATCATCTGTTTCATATGTAGGAGGTGACACCGAAACCCATGGCGAAAAATTACATCCACTTTGTGAGCATCTTCCATCCATAGCAATGTGGTATTCACATGCAGCCCTCTCAGCTGAAAGAGCAGAAAGCATCAAGATCAAAGGGAAAAGTACAGCATACAAGTACGGAAGAACTATTCCCATGATGTCTGGCACTCCTAATCCTGAAATTTGGTTAACAGAAGTTGAATTTGAAGGCTTCACTGACCAACCCCAGAGGGACAAGTGGCCAATTGGAAAATCATCTGCAAGTACCCGACCAGAAAACCATGGCAGAAATACCAAATACATCACATACACTAACAGAAGTGCCCAGATATACATGTTACGCGCATTCTCCAAAACCACCCAGAATGGAACTTTGACCACCTTGAAAATCGAGGTTCTGAAATCAGGTGCTGGCCTGAAAACTGACATAATCCACTCCTCATGTAGGCCACGATTTTCTAACTGGAACTTAAACACCATTGGTATAACCAACAAAGATAAGATAAAACCCATGATTCCCCACAGTAAGAATGGATAGAGAGTCTCCCATTGAAAGCCCATGACAAGGTACCCAACCCATGTGAGTCTGAAATGTCCTGAGTGTCCATTCACAGAGAATGGACATGGTGCACTAATGGTGATGCCCCCATTTACTTCTTCCAAAATGATCTCCAACCAGTACCGAGAGGCATAATTGTCCGCATATTTTGCACTATCCCAAGCAGCCTGATAGTAATAAGGTCCACCATCACTATTATCTCCAGATTTGTACTCAACAAGCTGCATTGAAATCTCTTCAACTACATTCGAGGTTCTAGATTTACCATCAAGGATTCTTGCCTTAACCCAGACAGGAGGTGTCTCAGAGAATACAAGGACCTTTACAGGATCTGATGGCAAGATTTTGGTGGAATCTTGGAGCATGGTTACAGAATTGAGTGGGAAGGTTGGGAGTATAATAGTTGGCATAACAAACTTCTGGTCAGATTTGTCTTTGGGAGGAATTAATTCCACATCCACAAAGGAGGTGTGACCATTATCCGTGGCCATTATGCGCATCATTCGACTTTCCCGCCAATCCCCCATCTCCCACTCCCAGAATTGACCCACTCTGTTCATTTCTGGCAACAGAAGCCTGCAAAAAAAACCACCAAAAATAGGTAAGCATGCTAAAGGACAGTCGTCATCACCAATCAGTGAACAGGTCAAAGTGGTGGAGAGTCCAATGTATTATCCATGGAGCAAAAGCGCTCTGAAGAGATAAATGCATAAAGAAGGTAGTGTACTTGTGATGCTTATAAAGATGACGCCCAAAAGCTGTGTGCAAGTGGCCGCAGACATAAGCAGAAATGTTGTGCTTTGCAAAAATTTCTTCAGGGCGTTTGCCGGTCTCTGTTGAAGTTGTGAATGACATGGGGAAATGACCAAACACAATTTTTGTCACTGGGTGAGAAGTATCATGGTCCCATTGGCTGAGTTGATGATCAAGCTCAGTGAGGCTCGCATCTGTGGGATGCCCAAACAAATTTGATGGACCTCGGAGCCCAATATGCATGGCATCATCCATGCCCACAAATAAGTGTTTCCGCCCATCCCCTCCCTTCCAACACCCAACAACAAATATGAAGGTCATGTTCATAAAAACAATCCACATCAAGCTTTCATCTTCACACGATCAGCAGAACTCTACCCAAAAAAAATGTCAACTATACCTCTCACTCTTCAGAAGCTTACCAAGATAGTGATGTTTTGGACAAGGTTGCGCCGATTCAAGTGGCCACTTATGCTATATTTTGAGAAATACTCCAACGGGCTGAAAAGAGGAACGCCATATTTGTCATGGTTTCCTCGCATGTCAAAAAATAATTCAATTGGAAGCCCACTGTCATCTGCAATCTGCTGAAATGAGTCCCAATACTCAATCCATTCAGCCTCATCCTGCCTAGTTGCAGTCCTGTCCTTGTTTTTCGCATCTACACAAGGAAGCAAGCACCAAAAACAGTGATCCAATTAGTGCATGATAACAGCATCTCAGTGCACCATGTGTTTCCAAAGTAACACCATGTCAAGTCCCTGAATTCAACTCCCACAAATCATTGCTTTCTGATCCCCCCACTGATTCTAGGAATTTTTTTTCCCCCCTCCCAGTTTTTAACTCTGATTCCACCTCCAGTCCTTGCTAGATTCTGATGCGAATCTTCCTAAGGTATCAAACTTCCTTGCTTTGAATCGAACCCTAATCTCTACGAAACCTGAAACATTGTCTTCTGGAAGTCCAACTTCTTCGTATATGTGCTTCAGATTCCAGCACTGAATTCTTCATGCTACAAAGATGGATGGATTCTCAAGCTCACTCTAAAATCATTGCAACAAATTCCGTACATCAGAAGAAAATTAAAGTTGAAGTTATGCGCAAGCGACATACAAGCAAGATCTGTTCAGGAGATGTCCTGGAGTCAAGAAACTTAGACAAGTTTCAGAGAGAAAGAGAAAGGGGAGGAAGGAAATTTGTACCAGTGAGATCGCCAGTGACCCAAACCAGAGAAGGTTTGATCAATTTCAGAGCATGTCCAAGTGATTTTCTCAAGGCTTTTCCTCTCTCTGGTGTCCATTTGCTGATATGAATGTCAGACATTTGCACCACCCACACCAAATTTGCTGGCGCATCATCATGTGCCTTCCTTATGGTTTTGCTCTCATTGGAACCGATCTCCAATTTGCTTAACGCTGTCGCTTGAATCGATAGCACATAGAGAAAAAAAAATCCCCCTACTACTACAATCGCACTCAAGCGTCCTTTGAAACCCATTTTGGAAACCTGGGATCCCAACGTTTTCTCCTCTCTGACTCTAACAATTGTAATTCTGCAGGATTTCTAAGAATCTCGCCAAACCCCAAAAGAAGGCAAGCACCGACAGCTCCGTATACTCGATGTGAAAAAATATTTAAATCACCGCCTTTCGCAAAGCATCGATTGTATTCTGATCCTTCAGAAGATGGAATTCAGTTTTCTCACCACTTACTAAAAGAGAAAAAAAGACAAGAATCAAAGTTCTTCTGCTGCGATAGACAACAAATGGATCGAGAATTTCGCATGAGAAACTCCGCCACAAGGTGGGTTCACAACCTCCTCGCTAACCGACTCCTCCAAAGAACTCGACTTTCATTGGGTGCCCTTCATCACGGAAGCTTGAATTTGCATGAAACAAAACAAAAATTGAGGAGAGGGCTTCGAAAGTCGCTTACTTAACTCCTCTTGTACCAACGAAAGATGAAGGGCGGGGTTCCGGAAGCATCTGTCGACGCCACCGCTGGTGATTTCTTTCACAAGGGAGGGTACTTGCTCGAAGAATATACAAAATGAAAAGCTTGGATGATTCTAAAATTGTGAAAAGACCCACACACCTGGCACCTTCCTAACCCCGGCCATCGCTCTTATACCCGACAAGCCCATAACCGTACGACTTGCTGGTTTCCGATCCATAATGACCTGCGAGAAATTTTTGCAGTGTATCTGGAGGTAACCTTATAAAGCATATTTTTCCATCCAGGAGCACTGAGGGCATTTCGTTTAAAGCACTGGGCAGAAAATTCTAGTGTGTTTGCAAGTCCCATTAGACAGCATAAGAATTTGTGAGGGATTTTGGAAATTGAAGCCTGCTCTTTTGGGGCGGGGGGGGGGGGGGGGGGGGGGAAAAGGAAAAAAACCCCCCCTTTTTTGAACAGGGGGGGTATGGGGGGTATAAACGGGGCCCCTTCAAATAA
>Ga0116227_10007493_pt1 | contig 21235 bp, 12 predicted proteins | sample S1TSphgellanicum_FD_89693 | JGI IMG/M metagenome (GOLD analysis project Ga0116227, IMG submission 89693) | Host-associated microbial communities from peat moss isolated from Minnesota, USA - S1T2_Fb - Sphagnum magellanicum MG | ecosystem: Host-associated > Plants > Peat moss > Unclassified...
TAGCCTAAAGCTAATTGATTATGCATTTACTAAAAAACATAAAGGTTGGTGTAGCAAAAATGGAGATTTTAAAACAGCAAAGATGGATACTTTAAGTGATTGCGAAATAAGAAGTGTGATTCGATATATTAAAGACTTTGGTAGAGATATACCAATGCCCAGCCAATGATGCCAATTGTTTTAAATACAATAAAGCTAAGTTTAGGTAGTTTGTTTTTTGCAATATTTTTTTCATGCGTAAATAAGCCTAAAAGCATAGAAAACATTGCTATTAATCAAAATCGTTTAGATACATGTATTTATGATAAGCATATAGGACGTCAAATAATGTCTGGCTTGGGCTGTGATAATTGTCATACTAAATTAGGATCGAATAGATATAAAGATATTCCAACTTTTGATGATATTTCTATTTTAGATAGTCTGAAGATATTAGAATTTTCTTTCATAAAAAGACATAATGGTTGGTATAATAAAAATGGGGATCTTAAATCGGCAAGGATGGATACTTTAAGTGATTGCGAAATAAAAAGCGTGATCCGTTATATCAAAGATTATAATCGTGATACACCACCTATGCCTAGCCAATAATGCCAATGGTTTCAAATTTAATAAAACTAAGTTTAGGTAGTTTGGTGTGCTTCTTTATAATGGCATGCATATCTAAACCTCAAAACACGGCAGGCTCGCAAACAATAATGATAGATACCTGTAAATATTATAAATATAATTCACATCAGGTTATATCAAATCTTGGTTGCTATAATTGCCATGTGAGAGCGGGCGATAGGTGGTATGACATGCCAACTTTTAGTGAATTATCCCAAATGGATAGCCTAATGCTAATTGATTACGCTTTTACTAAAAAGCATAAAGGTTTGTATAGTAAAACAGGAACATTTAAAGCTTCCCGAATGGACACCTTAAGTGATTGTGAAATAAAAAGTGTGATACGTTACATTAAAGACTTTGGCAGAGATATCCCGATGGCTGCCCATAAATATTAAAGTTTATCAGTATAACGATCAAATAATATTGGGCAAACCTATATTAATTCAACTCTATTTACAAGTAACGAAATTATTGCAAGTATAATATTCTCTAATTAATATTTATATTTATTGCCATGATACTTGTTGCAGATAGTGGCTCATCAAAAACGGATTGGATGGGTTATCTTAATGGCGAAACCATAAGATTTAATACCACTGGAATAAACCCCTATTTTTTAAGTGAGCAGGACATTTCGAAGTTAATTTCGAAAAATGAAACGGTAATACAATATGCCGATCAGGTAAAGGAAATTTACTTTTTTGGCGCTGGTTGCTCCTCTCCAGATAAGCATGAAGTAGTTTCTAACGGATTATCTGAAGTTTTTCAAAACGCTTTCATTTCTGTAGATCACGATTTGCTGGGCTCGGTATATGCTACATGTGGCAATGCCGAAGGCCTAAATTGCATTTTAGGAACAGGATCTAACATTTGTTATTTTGATGGCAAAAAAATCCACGATGGTCATCATGGCCTGGGTTACGTTTTAGGTGATGAAGGTTCTGGTACTTTCTTCGGCAAAAAGGTATTATTGGCTTATTTATACAATAAAATGCCTACAAGCCTGGCTGCAGAATTTAAGAAAGCTTTCCCTGCAGATAAGGAGCAAATTATCACCAATGTTTACCAGAAACCATTCCCTAACATTTATCTGGCCGGTTTTAGTCGTTTTATGGCCAACCATCGCGACCATCCCTTTATTCAGGACATATTAAGAACCGGATTTCAGGAGTTTGTAGACTCTAACGTTAGAGATTATCCAAAATACAAAGATGTTCCATGCCATTTTGTAGGTTCCATTGCTTATTATTACCAGGAAACCCTCATTGAAGTATTAGAGAAGAACGGAATTGAGGTAGGAAAAATATTACAGAAACCCATCGAGGAACTCTTCAATTTTATTCTTCAGAAAGAAGGAATTGTTCAACAAGCCAGTTAATTTTCTTCAAAAATCTTTCGATATAAATTAATTGTTAAAATATTCTTAAGATTGTAAACTTAACAAGATACATTTTGTTATAATTTTAACAGCAATTAAATGGCTCATAGCATATGAAAAGAATCCTGGTAGTAGATGATGATATTGAGGTTTTAGAAACCATACAATTAATACTGGAAATCGGTGGCTTCAAAGTATCGTCACTTAATGATGGTGAAGAAGTATTTAACAGAATTGAAAGTTTCAAACCAGATTTGATTTTACTTGATATTTCACTTGGTCATATTGATGGGCGTGTTTTATGTGAGCAGTTAAAATCAATTGAAAGTACTTCAAAGATTCCAATTTTGTTAATCTCCGGCTTATATAATCCTAAAGATTTTACTACTTTAAATTATGGTCAGGATGATTTTCTTTCAAAACCATTTCAAATGGATGTATTGTTAAAAAAGATCACTAAAATTCTTTCTTTAGAAGAAGACAAGCCAAGTTTTCACCTGAATTAAAATATACAGACTTTATTGAAAGCCAAAAGACTTAACCGTTTTTTGGCTTTTTTAATTTACTCATTTATCAAAGGCAAACATAAGATCGGAATCTATTGGTTGATTATTACTTGATAAGGAGATTACTGCACCTTTCCTTGTAACAATAACGACTAGGCTAACGGCTGTCATTTTGGCAAATAAAACCCTTTGGAACAAGCATTGATATGCAAGTGTAGATTAAACAATTATTTACATATGAGCATACAAGAAAAAGGAAACATCTCGATACATACCGAGAACATCTTCCCGATAATTAAAAAGTTTTTATACTCCGATAACGAGATTTTTCTCCGTGAGTTGGTTTCAAATGCAGTAGATGCAGTTCAGAAAATCAAAAGACTAGGTTCATTAGGTCAGTTTAATGGCGAAGTAGGTCAACCTTTAGTAAAAGTAGCGGTCGATAAAGAAGCAAAAACCATTACCATCAGCGATAATGGCTTAGGAATGACCGCCGAAGAAATTAAAAAATACATCAATCAGGTTGCATTTTCTGGCGCTAGCGAATTTGTAGAAAAATTTAAAGACGCTAAAGATGCCAATGAAATCATCGGTAAATTTGGTTTAGGTTTTTACTCTGCATTTATGGTTGCAGATTTGGTTGAAATTCAAACCCTATCTTATCAGGATGGTGCTGAACCTGCACGTTGGGTTTGTGATGGTAGTACAGAATTTGAAATTACTGAAGGCACAAAAACCACCCGCGGTACAGATATTATTCTTCATGTAAATAAAGATTCTGAAGAGTTTTTAGAAGAGTCAAAATTGCAGGAAATCCTGAATAAATATGCTAAATTTTTACCTGTTCCCATTCAGTTTGGTACAAAAACCGAATCGATAGAAGACGGTGAAGATGAGGAAGGAAAGAAAAAGTATAAAGATATTGAAGTTGACAACATCATCAATACGACAAATCCAATCTGGACAAAAGCACCTGCAGATTTGTCAGACGAAGATTACTTAAACTTCTATCGTGAATTGTATCCTTTTAGTGAGGAACCATTATTCTGGATTCACTTAAATGTAGATTATCCATTTAACTTAACCGGTGTATTGTATTTCCCGAAATTGAAAAACGATTTCGAAATGCAACGCAACAAAATCAAATTATATTCACGCCAGGTATTCATTACCGATGAGGTTAAAGATATTGTTCCAGAATTTTTAATGTTGCTTCATGGTGTAATTGATTCACCAGATATTCCTTTAAACGTATCTCGTAGTTTCTTACAGGCCGATAGTAATGTTAAAAAAATAAACAATTACATCACTAAAAAGGTGGCCGATAAATTAGCTGAACTATTTACCAAGGATAGAAAAGCTTTTGAAGATAAGTGGAAAGACATTGGTTTATTCGTGAAATACGGAATGATCAGTGAAGACAAATTCTATGATAAGGCAAAAGACTTCGCTTTAGTTGGAAACACTAAAAATGAACTTTTCACCTTAAATGAGTACAAAGAGAAGGTTGCACCTTTACAAACAGATAAAAACGGAACGGTAGTTTATCTATATTCAAATGATGCAGCAAAACAAGATGCATTTATTCAATCAGCTAATAAAAAAGATTATGATGTTTTGGTGTTAGATTCACCAATTGATAATCACTTTATTAATCAAATGGAGCAAAAATTGGAAAAAACATCTATCAAACGTGTTGATTCTAGTGTTGCTGATAAGTTGATTGAGAAAGATGAAGTGAATGAGCATGTATTATCTGAAGATCAGGTTAAGGAAGTTACAGCAATCTTTGAAAAAGCAATTACTAAACCTGGTATGCAGGTAGAAGTTATTGCATTAAATCCTGATGAATTGCCTGTAACTATTACCATGGATGAATTTATGCGCCGGATGAAAGATATGGCTGCCATGGGTGGCGGAATGGGCTTTTATGGCCAGATGCCTGATAATTATAAAGTGGCAATTAATGGAAACCACAAATTGGTTAGTAAAATTTTAAATGCTGAAGGTGAAGAACAAAGTAACCTGGCTAAACAAGCAGTAGATTTGGCTTTATTAGCTCAAGGTATGTTAACTGGTGCTGAATTAACAGCTTTTGTAAGCAGAAGCGTAGCGTTAATATAAATAGGTTTAAACCTGTGAAAATAGAAAGAGAGAAATCGAATGATTTCTCCCTTTTTTTGTTTTAATCAACAAGCATAAAAAAAGCCCTAATAAATTAGGACTTAATTTCTGTAGAATTTTTCGGGAACGTTAAACTATTAATAAGTTATTAGCTTGCTACATTTTTTTGATCAACATTAAAATAATCTTTATATTCTTCGATCATTTTAGCAATTGTAGCTGCTTTTGTATCAGTTAATTTAAATTCAAATAAAGGCTCCTGGTTTTTCTTTGACCTTACCATTTTCTCCGTATAGAAGCGATAAACCAAACCATTTGTTAATAGACCATATTTGGCTTTTGTTTTACGGAAATATTTAGATAAACGCGAATCATGAATATCCAGACTATCTTCGTGATGCTTACATTCTACCAATATTGTTGGTTCACCATCTTTCATAATGGTATAATCAACTTTTTTGCTTTTCTTCACACCAAAGTCTAAAACTGCTTCAGATTGAACCTCTGAAGGATCAAAGCCTAGAATTTGAATGAAAGGTAAAACCAACGCATTTCTCGTTAAGTCTTCTGTTTGAACTTGTGGGAGCATTTTTTTGATCCTGACAGCAAATTGCCCTATTTCGTCTTTAAGTTCCATGATAGTATGTTTGTTTTTAGAGGTATCAAGTTTTATAGTATTGTGAAATACCATATTCGTTTATCTATCTATAACTGTATCCAGTTCATCCGTTTGCTTACCAAACACCCCTTAATTTTTTGCTAAACCCTGTATTGTGTGGCCTGTTTAAAATGCTTTTTAACAGGCTACACAAATTTGGGCAGGCAGATGTTAGGTTAATTAAAATGATAAACCATAAGAGATTAGGCATCTTAATTATTTGTTTTTGGCAAACATCTTAAAGATTAGAATAATATCTTGAGCGAGAGATTTTTTTACATGAACCTACCAGTTTATTACACGAAACCCGTAGTTTTTTAGACGAAACACATGTTAAGTTTTTTTTAATACAGGAAGCTAAATACAACCTATTTTTATTTAACTTGCATAGAAATCATTTTAAGCAATATTATTATAACTATCATGAATCTAAAATGCGTTGTTATTGACGACGAACAACATGCTATTGAGGTGATTACCGATCATATAGCAGAGATGCCCGGTTTAACTATTTTTAAAACCTTTACCAGTCCTGTTCAGGCATTAACAGAACTTAGCTTAAATGATGATATAGATTTATTATTCATGGATATTGACATGCCTGGCATTAATGGGTTGGAATTAGCCAAAAACATCAGGGAAAAGGCAAAGTATCTTATCTTTACCACCGCACACCCTGATTATGCACTTCAGGCTTTTGATGTACAATCTGACCAATACCTGCTTAAACCCATTTCATTTGCAAAATTTGCTTTAGGCATTGATCGAATTCTAAAAAAGGAAGCCAATAATGCCAGAGCCACAAAGGAAACTGATCATAATGCTGCCCTCTATATCAAAGGAGATCATAAATATGCTTTTTCTAATATTGCAATTGATGAAATACTTTACATCAAATCCCTTCAGAATTATATTCAGATCATTACCAAAGCAGAATCCCACACCACTTACCTCACCTTAAAAGAAATAGACAAAGCTTTAGAACGACATCCGTTTATTCGAGTAAACAAATCAAATATTGTGGCTAAAGCGGCAATCAAAAAGGTCGATGGTAATATCATCCGCCTGGTTAATAATGAAGTTATTCAGATTGGTGAAGGCTACAAAGAAGCTTTCTTTAACTATGTCCAAAATAGCTTACTCAAATCAAACCGAAATCAGTAAACTTCAGATTAAATATTTTAACTATTGTAAGGTTCTTGCTTCAATCAAAAAGGTAAAAGATCGTTTTAAATTCAAATTTTATCTTTAACAATTGCTTTCAGAACCTAAATAGCTTTTTCATTAAGGAAGTATATTAATCTGCAGAATAAATTGATCCACCATTAGTTGGCTACTATAAAGCTAGTGGCAATACTGTGGCTCATATCTCCAGTTGGATGAGTAGAAAAATTATCTTGTACCTTTACAGCTTTGTAAATAAAAACAGTTTTTTTTGTAATTTTAGATTGGCCTTGTGGTTTCATAATCGTATAATTTAATTTAATTAATTGTTCTTATTATTTATGTAAAGGTGCATCGTAAACTTTCGGGCAACCACTTTTTTACACAAAACCATAGTTTTAGAAGATAAAATCCATACTTTAATAGATTAACAAACCAAAAATGACCTCTTTTAACCTCAAAACATATTATAAAAACTACAGACTTCACCTATTAATTTGGAGTATTTATGTTTTTTATGACGTATTTATTTTAGGTTTTATATCCAAATTTCGAGAGCCAGGGGTTTATGTTATCGTCTACATTATCAACATTTTTACTTTTTATTTGCAAGCTTATCTCTTAAAAAAAATATTAAATAATAAAAATAGTTCGGTTAAAGTGGTAAAAATCTTATTACTAGATACTTTGATCGTATTGATCTATATCATTTCTACACAGTTACTGGTGATTGCTTTTGAACAATTTAAATTAATTGACGCTGACACTTTAAGCATTTTTGACAGGAGTTTTATTCTATCTTGCATTTACAGATCATTACTTTTCATCGGCTTTTCTACCGGATATGTATACATTTTAAAATCATTTGAAGACCAAAAAAAGGTGGAGAAATTAGAGCGTCAAAACCTGATCAGTCAGCTTGAAAAGCAGAGTCTGGAAAATGATTTGGTTCAATCACAGAACAACTTTCTAAGAAGCCAGATTAATCCGCACTTCTTATTTAACACATTAAACTTTATTTATAATGATACCCGCAAAAAAGCGCCATTAGCTGCAGATGCCATTATGAATTTATCCGAAATGATGCGATATGCCTTAAAACTACCCGAAGCCTCTGAACTGGTACCGCTACGTGAAGAGGTAGAACAAATAGAACATTTAATCAATCTACACAAACTGCGTACTGCCAATACCATTAATTTATCACTTGAGGTAAACGGAGATTTGTTTGGCTTGCGGTTTCCACCCCTAATTCTGCTTACACTGGTAGAAAACATTTTTAAGCATGGAAATGTATCGCACTCTACCCAGCCTGCCATTATTAGGATAGATTATAGCTTAAATACTTTAATGATCAGCACCATTAATATGGTAAATGACAATAGAGGCAGACATGAGAGTCATCATGTAGGGCTTGAAAATGTAGCCAACCGATTAAAAAGTTTTTATAAGGAAGACTACGTTTTCAAACATTATACTGATCCCCTGAACCGATATGTAACCGAAATCTGCATAAATGTGATCAACCCATTGGCTAAGCTTAATGTGACTCAATAGCTTTGTTTCGTTGAAAATCTTTTAATAGAAAATAATACATCACCATTTCATGTGTTCGTTGATTTTTATTAAAAAGACGGTTCACATGCATGTGCATTAAATCAGTAAACAATCTGGTCTTTCGATTAGGCGGCAAGTCTTTCAGTAATGCAACCATTGATTGCACCAGCACTGTAAAATATTTCAGCTGATCTTCCCCTAATGGCGCCACCGTATGGCTCTTGTAAGATTGATATTGCTGATTCAGTTTTTTAAAATTGGCTGCTTCTAAATGATGTTCCTGGTTAAATGAGTCTGATGCAAGTTTGATTATCTGCCTGATCTCTTCGCCTTCAAAAACCCCATGTTTCAATAATTGCGATACAATCTCAGCGCAAAAGCTGTATTTACTAAATGAATCTGTTTGAACCTGAAGCATGGACAATACAAAGTTACTATCAACACTAAAATGCATTTCTACTTGTGCAATTAAATCGCTACCATATCTTTCTATCTCCCGCCTATAGGCTCTGGAATGGAAATCAGACACCAAACCAGATACAAAATAAGGAGAAAGATAGTCAGCAAAAGAGGCACTTAACTTTTGTCCATCCGCTGCACGGTTAAGATTGGCCCGAAACCTTAAATGATTACCATTTTCATTGTATCTGATAAAAAACCACGACTTGATTTCCTGAGCATGTACTTGCAAGAATGGATGAATTACACCCATCAAAATTTCATCGGCACGCTGCTGGTGGCAAAAAATTTCAAAATAAAGCCATTCTTTTCCAGGTATAAAAATCTGTGGTAGGTTGCCTGTGCTATCTGCGTTTATGGATGAAGCCCCATGATAAATACATTCGTGATGTGTAACGCTAACCACAAATTGAGCGAGGTAGGGTTTTGCTTTTTCATCAGCCACTGCATTTTGTGTTGGCAAAATTACTTCTTCCAGGTAGATGCTTTTCTGCTTATAAATAAACTGCATTAAGGCATTTAGATCTTCATCACTGGATAGGTTAAAGCATAAAGTCTGATCGGATAAACCTGTCTTAAAGTATCTGGATACTCCAGTTTCAGTAAGAAACTGACGGCAGGCATCAACAGAGAGCTGTACTTTAGCAGGAAAAAAAGTTTCCTTATCTACCCGCCATTTTTGAGTGTTCAATACCATATTCTGATACTGTAACCTTGGGTAATAATTTAAATCTGGAAAGATCCCATCTAAAGGGAGTGATAAACTACCTTGTATTCCCTGATGCTGTAAATCACAAAGCAAACGGAATACAGCAAGATCCGATCTGGTGTAGTTATACGCCGATGCCATCCGTGGCATCAAGCGTTTGTTTAATGATTTGGAACGTAGAACTACCTGATCGTTTCTAACAGAAATCTGAATATCATTTAATAAAAGCGGATTTGCCGATGTGTCATAATTAAGAATAGATAGCTGATGGCTGTAAACCAGTTTCCTGCGATTAATATTATCTACATTGGCTTCAACCATGTAGGCTACATCAAAAAACAATACTTCCGGATTAGCACTTTCTTCCAGACCGGAAATTTCTTTACAAAAATCCGTTATGTCATCACTAGCCATCGAAAAACGCCCGGCCAATGCATTAGCCGTTACCCCTCCTATCTGATCAATCAGAATTAGATCATCAGCAATATGAATTAAAATACTAAGTGAATTGGGCAAGGGAACAGGTTTTTCATTTAAATCCAGATGGAGTTGATTAAGGAAAAGTGTTTTTCCCCGTTCAAAATTTTCTAATGATAAAGCCTTTTTTAACCCAGCTTTAAAATCAGTGCTGGTTTTGTGATCCTTTTTTTTGTTGTTAAACTGAATGATAAAATCATCCCCTTCGCTACTTTGCTCCAGTTCATCATAGCCTATGCCTATCTCCGGATCAAGTGCCATAAGAAGCGAAACTTCACGCTGTTCAAACTTCTTTTTAAACTGCCTGATGAATGTAGTTAATGCAGTCTTTTCTTCCTTTGGTATGATTTTCCCCAGCAAATCCAGTAGGTTTGGAATAGCTTTTAGCAGGCTTTGATCAATACATCCGTTGTATGCTTTACGTTCTGCAATCAGGTATTCAGGTATATTTTTTTCAATCCCTTTACCCGTTCTTTCAAAAAAATCTTCACCGATAATGTTTGGGTCCTGATCTGTAAAAAGCAGCTGAAGATCATGCATGTCATTTAAAAGGGTAAACAAATCTGATTTACGATCCTGCTCCAATTGAAGTTTTAAGATTAAATCCTTTAGCCGGATCGGCTGCTCGCAGGCATTCAGAATTTGCACTATAAAATCATCATGATCAATTTCAGAAAGTTCAAAAACACCATCTGAACAGGCAATATACCTGATCCCGTTTAGGGTGGCATAAAAACTACTGTTACTAAAAAGGAACCCGTTTTGCTGTATGGTAAGTTCAAAATCAAATTCAAGTTGATTGCGATATGGCCAATCAATCAGGCGATGTATAATTTGTTCTTCACTAACCTGCACCTTAGACTCAGTTTGCTTTATGGCATTTTTTAAAATGCCAAAACTTGCAAATGTACCATAAGGTGTAGCGCGATATCTCGCCCTGTTAAAATATTTCCATATTGTAAATTGAATTCTCGGTGGCAAATCAACCAAATCTTCCACCTCAACATCCTTAATCGTTTCATAAAAATCGCCAGATGAAATAGCAATGGCATTTTTCAATTCTTCCCAACAATCCTTCAAATTAGATTGATACGAAAAAATTGGTGTTCTAAAAATAAGTGTCGGATGCAGGTTAAGTTTCATAAAGAAGTATAGACAGCGAAAATTACAAAGATTAATGATAAAATCGCCATCTACATTCAATTAAAAAAGCCACTTCCATCGCAATGAAAGTGACCGTCAACGGGGGCAAAAGATGAGCGTCTATTTTTTAGTTACCTTAAATTCAGTCCTTCTGTTTTTAGCTCTCCCATCTGGATTGTCTTTTTTTCTCTTTCCCCTGCCGATCTCGTTTGGTGCAATCGGCGTCGACTCTCCATAGCCTTTAGAGGTCATTCTGCTTGCAACAATTCCCTTACTTGCCAGGTAATCTACACAAGATTGTGCCCTTTTATTGGATAAATCCAGGTTGTATTCATCCGTACCAACGTTATCTGTATGTGAACCCAGTTCAATTTCCATTTCAGGATTATCTTCCATAATGGGAATCAGATTATCCAACACATTTTTAGAAGGGTCTGTAAGTTCTGCACTGTTAAATTCATAATAAACGTTATCCAGGGCAATTGGAATACCCAATTTAAATGGACTTAGGCAATAATCTTTATAAATCATGGTATCGGCTTTTGCCAATTCCTCATAAATATAGTTTTTAGTGATAGAAAAATAGTTTTCTTTAGCGAATGAGAGCTTTACAGGTCGCTTGGAATCTGTTTGAAAGTGATATTTTCCATCGCTACCGGTTACTACTTTTTGCGTGCCTTCTACATTGGTAAAAACTACTGCCGCATCTGCCATTGGTAATTTTGTTTTGCAATCGGTAAGCAGGCCATCCACTGAAAAGAATTCCTTTTTAACTTCAAATACCTCCAGGCAGCATGAAGATTCACGATCAGAACTGATATACCCCCTAGTGCCACTGGCATTAATAGTGGTGAAATATAAATCGTCTTTTGATGAATTGAACGGATAACCCAGATTTTTAGGTTCTGACCAGGAAATGAGATCGCCATCCGATTCAAAAAAATCTAAGCCACCTAAACCTATTCTACCATCCGTGCTAAACATTAATTTTTTGGTTACCGGATTATAATAAGGTGCACGTTCGTCATCTTCAGTATTAATTGTTGGCCCCAGGTTAACAGGTTGTCCGAGCGATCCATCGCTGCGAATGGCACAATACCACAGATCCAGTTTACCATAACCGCCAGTACGATCTGATGCGAAGAGCAGAAATTTACCATCTCTGGTTACAAATGGCTGCAAGGAATTAAAATCCTTACTATTAACTTCAAGCCCTACCGGCTGAGGTTCTGACCATTTATCGTCATTTTTTTTTGAAGTGTAGATGGAGTATTGCGATTTTTCTTTCCATCCGGTAAAATATACCGTATTGCCATCAGGCGAGAAACTTGCGGCAGCTACTTCCATATTCTTTGGTAAATTCAGGTTCATCATTTTGACCGAAATTTCATTTGCCGTGAGTTCATTTTTAGCCGTGTAAAGTGTATTTAAAAATGGATTGGCCTTGGTTGAAACCTGTACCTCACCTGTTTCTGTTTTTACCACATCTCGTTTGCCAGCGATGTTGAGAGGCCTTGATGAGGTAAAATAAAAATTTTGGTTCATATTTACCGGCGCATAATTAGAACCTAATCCATTTACATTTGTGGGCATCTTTTTCACCTGAACCATCCTCGGGAAACGCATTTCTTCTATTGCAAATTTGCAGGAAGCGATTTCTTTACGGGCATCTTTAACCAAAATATCATTAGGGTTTTTGCTCGTAAATGACTCAAACGCTTCAATTGCCTGATTGAATTTTTTATTTGCTCTTAAGCTTTCTGCATAATAAAAAAGTGCTTTTCTATACCTTGTATTAGTAAAAGTAATGGCAATGGCGTAATATTTTTCAGCCTCGGCAAATTCGCGGTACATGCGGCTTGATTCTGCCAGGTTATAAATTGACCCTTCATAATCTTCAATCACCTTTTCTTCTGAGGTGCCCTTACGCTCTTTACCATAAGGCAGAATGGCCTGAGTACTGTCACCCGTAATTCTCAATGCCTTTTTATAAAAGGTAGATGCAGCGTAATAATCCCTGTTTTCAAAGTAGGTATCAGCCACTTTTTTGTAATTTACTACATACTGCGCTTGAGCTAAACCTCCAACTGCCAATAATAAAAACAATAATATCTTTCTCATGTGATGATCAGTTATAAGCGTGGACAAAAGAAATTCGGACCAATAATTCCATTGCGACCGATTAAAGAAATGGAGAGTTCTATACCTCCATTACTGTTGGATGCACGGTTAAAGGTGGAAGTATTCACATCATAACTTAACCCAAATACCATATTATTGAGTTGTAAACCCACAAATGCAATTGCAGCATCCTTAACACGGTAATTACCGCCGAATAAAATATTTGAAGATTGACTCACATTAAGCTGGGCATAGGCTCCAACAGAAACTTCACTGGTATTTCCCTGATACATGACCAATGCATTTGGAACAAGATCTAAAAAATCTGAAGCCTTAACTCTGGCTCCTCCGTGCCCTGTTAACCGAATCGGAATTCTGGATTCAGTTCCGGTAAACCGGTCTATTGGCCGGGTTAAATGTGCAGCACTTGCCCCAATAAAAACATTTACATTCTGGTTTGGATTACCATCAAAATACATCACCCCAAAGTTAACATCGGGTACCAATGTAGATTGCGACTGGAAAGTTTCACCACTAATTAAACCACCATCATAACCAGTAATTGGGTTAAACTGGTTGCCAAACCTAGCTTGCGAATAATCAAAACTCCTGTTAATGATACCTGCCTGCAAACCAAAATTTATGGTTTGCAAACCTTCACGACCAAATCTTAAACGATATGAACCCGATACCAAAGCGGTGAGATAATTAAAATCAAGTTCACCTGCCCGCTGATTGAGGATGGTGCCCCCAAATGCAAAGTTTTTCTTCGGTGCCAGGTCAAAGGATGCTCCTCCAGTTAAAAAGGAACTGTTTAAAGCACCCCATTGCTGTTTAAAATTGACTGATGCCCGATAATCACCATCAATAACACCTGTTAGCGCAGGATTTAACCAAAGCGGATAGGCATAATATTGAGAAAAATGCGGATCAGTTTGTGCAAATAACCCTGATGTACAGAGTAGCAAGCTGAGCATTGCCACCAATGATTTTAAAGACGATGGTATTTTCATGGTATTAAATTTTATCTGTTTATAATTTATCCTGCTCATCACTATCTAATTAAGGTTATTGTTCCTTTTTTCATGGTGCTGGTACCATCTGCAAAATCAACCTCTACCATGTATACGTATACGCCCACTGGCTGATTAATACCTTTAAATGTTCCATCCCAGCCATTAGCCATATTATCAGACTGGAATATTAATTGACCCCACTGGGTAAATACGGTCATTCTGGCTGATGCGATGGTTGTTCCATAAATCAGGAAGGTATCATTCTTACCATCATTATTTGGAGTAAATGCATTCGGAATATAAATCTGATTGCCGAGTGGATTGGTAGCTTTCCCAGTTACCGGACTTGAATTGGCACTGGTTTGGCAAGCCAACTGACCTTTAGCCCTTACAATAATGGTAACACTTTGATCTGGTTTTAAACCCGCAGCCAGGTAACTCGTTCCTGCCGTGGCTTGCCAGGTTAATCCGTTATCAGTAGAAATCTCATAACCTAATGCACCATTTATGGCTACCCATGCAAATGTTACACTATTAGGAGTGGTGGATTGTACCACAACCGAAGGCGTAGCCAACACAGGGAGAACCGTTACCATAACTGGTGTCCTCGTTGCACTTGCACAACCACCAACGGCAATACTTTCTACATAAAAGATGGTTGTTGCGGTGATGTTTGGCGTAGTAAACGTAACCCCTTCACCTAACACATTTCCATTAGCACTTACATTGTACCATCTGTAAATGATTCCCGGTACCGGATTATTTACAGTTAATATGGTATTGCTGCCTGCGCAGATTATTCCATTAGCTGGCGTTGCTGATGCTGGCGCGGCTGGCACAGGTAAGGCCACTACATTTACCGGAGTTCTTGATGCTGAAGTACAAGATCCATTTGCTCCTTCAACGTAATAGGTTACATTGGTTGTGATGGTTGGTGTGGTAAATGAAATACCTGTTCCTGCAAGGGTGCCACCAGTTGCCGAAGTATACCAGTTATAAACTGCACCTGCTTGTGGATTAGTTACCGTTAGGATGGCTGCATTTCCTATACACACATTTACATTGGTAGCATTAACAACCGGAACTGCAGGTTTTTGATTTACAGTAACCGTAACTTTCACTCTACCACCATTGTTATTACAGCCTCCGGCATTTACTGCTGCCACATAATAATCGGTAGTAGCGGTTAAGGCTGGGGTATTGTAGGTTGAGCCCGTGAATAATAAGTTTCCACCTACGGCAGCACTGTACCATTCGTATGTAACGCCAGTTTGTGCATTGCTGATGACCAATTGTGTAGCTTCTCCAGAACAAATGCTTGTTCCGGTATTGGCAACTACCGGATTATTTGGTGCACTGTTTACCATAACGGCTATTGCTAAACCATTACCCGAAGCATTTTCGCATTTATTATCGCCTTTAACACTTACATAATAGGTGGTATTGGCTGTTAAAACTGGAGTAGTAAACACGCTGCCAACAAATACTGGTGAGGTTAATGCAACATCACTGTACCAGGTAAATACTGGGTTGGTTACAGTATTCGTACTTGCTGTTAATACTGCAGCAACATTTCCGCAAACAGATCTGTTTCCACTTACGGTAACATCAGCCTGCACCGCTCTTGGGTTTACGGTAACGGTAATGGCTTTGGCATTAGCAGCCGAATTTTCACATTTGTTGGTGCCTTTAACCGTTACATAATAAGTAGTGTTAGCCGTTAATGCTGGTGTATTAAAGATTGGACCAACAAAGGCAACACTGGTTAATGAAGCATCATTATACCAGGTAAATACCGGATTGGTAACCGTAGTAGAACTGGCATTGATAGTTGCAGTTCCTGAACCACATATTACTGTTGGTGCAGATAACGCAATATCTGCTGCTGTTGCCGCTTCATTTACATTTACAGTGATTACCCTGGCTGTAGATGCAGAACTCTCGCATCTGTTGTCTCCTTTAACCGTCAGGTAATATCTAGTGGTTGCGTTTAATGATGGTGTATTAAATGTTGCACCAACAAAGGCTACAGAGGTTAGGGCTGCATCAGTGTACCAGGTAAATACCGGATTAGTTACTGTTGTGGTTGTTGCAATGAGTGTAGCACCCGATCCCGCACAAATGGTCGCATCACTTGCTGAAACATCTGCAGCACCTGCAATTGGCGTAACGGTAAGCGCTACTGCTAATGCACTTCCTGATGCATTTTCACATTTATTATCGCCCCTAACCGTTACATAGTAAGTAGTATTGGTGGTTAATACCGGAGTAGTAAACACACTACCTGTAAACACTACTGATGTTAAAGCGGCATCACTATACCAGGTAAACACCGGATTGGTTACCGTAGTACTACCTGCGGTTAACACAGTTGCTACGTTTCCGCATATTGATTTTGATCCATTCACGGTAATATCTGCTTGTACCGCCCGTGGATTGATGGTTACTGTAACTGGTTTAGCATTTGCAGCCGAATTTTCACATTTGTTAGTGCCTTTTACCGTCACATAATAAGTGGTGCTTGCTGTGAGCAATGGGGTATTAAAAATCGGACCAACAAAGGCAACACTGGTCAGCGAAGCATCATTATACCAGGTAAATACCGGATTGGTTACCGTAGTTGAACTGGCGTTGATGGTTGCGTTTCCTGAACCACATATTACTGCTGGAGCAGATAGCGTAATATCTGCCGCAGTTGCTGCATCATTAACATTTACAACAATTACCCTCGCTGTAGCTGCTGAACTTTCACATCTGTTATCTCCTTTAACCGTTAGGTAATATCTAGTGGTTACATTTAATGCAGGTGTATTGAATGTTGCACCTACAAAAGCAACAGAAGTTAGGGCTGCATCAGTATACCAGGTATATGTTGGGTTGGTAACTGTTGTTGTATTGGCCACGAGAACTGCTGATGTACCCTGGCAAATAGTTGCATCATTTGCAGTCACATCTGCAGCACCTGCAACTGGCGTAATGGTGATGGTTACCGGTTTACCCGTATTTGCAGCATTCTCACATTTATTATCACCTCGAACAGTTACATAATAAGTGGTTGTTGCATTTAAAACAGGTGTGGTGAAAACACTGCCAATAAAATTGATGTTGGTTAAGGCTGCATCACTATACCAGGTAAATACCGGGTTGGTTACCGTTGGAGAGCTTGCGGTTAAAGTTGCACCTACGCCTGAACAGGTATTGGTATTACCATTCACAATCACATCGGTTGTAGTAGCCAGCGGATTAACCGTTACCACAACGGCCTTCGCATCAGCTGCCGTGTTTTCACATTTATTTGCCCCTTTAACAGTTAAGTAATACGTTGTCGTTGTGGTTAACCCATTCACCGTAAATGTTGGTCCTACAAATGCCACACTGGTTAAGGATGCATCATTGTACCAGGTAAATACAGGTTGAGTTACGGTTAAGCTCGATGCCATTAACATCGTTGTAGAACCAGCACAGATTTGAGTGTTTGCCACCGCAATATCTGCTGCTGTGGCATATGGTTTTACAGTTACTGTAACTACAGCAACCGCATTTGCCAGATTCTCACATTTATTATCACCTTTTACCGTTACATAATAACTTGTTGTATTGGTTAATACTGGTGTAGTAAATGATGCACCAACATAAGCTACTGAAGTTAAGGCGGCATCACTGTACCAGGTGTAAACCGGGTTAGTTACGGTAGTGCTTGATGCCGATAGCTGGGTGGTAGCCCCCTGACAAATCGAAGTGATTCCATTCAGGTTAATATCTGCGGCAGTGGCAAAAGGATTTACCGTTATGGTTATTGCCCGAGCCAATGCTGCAGTGTTCTCACACCTGTTATCACCCTTAACTGTTACATAAAAGGTAGTGGTAGTGGTTAATACAGGCGTTGTAAATTGAGCCGTTGTGTTTACCGGAATGGTTAAAGCGGCATCGCTATACCAGGTAAATACCGGATTAATAACAGTTGTGCTACTGGCTGATAAGGTTACAGTTGAACCTCCACAAATAGATGTTGGTCCTGCCAGATTCAGATCGGATGGTGATGCTACCGGATTAGTGGTAATCGTTACTTCCTGTGCATTTCCCGGTGTATTGGCACATTTGTTATCGCCCCTAACGGTTACATAATATTTAGTTGTACCAGTAATGGTTGGTGTAGTAAATGCAGCAGAATTACTCACTACCTGGGTTAAACCGGCATCACTATACCAGGTAAACACCGGGTTAGTAACGCTTGTGCTCGAAGCAGTTATTGTAGTGGTTGCTGAAACACATAATGCCGTATTTCCTGTAACCGTGATATCAGATGCTAATGCAGCTGGAAGCACTGTAATAGATGCTTTTGTTCTGGTTGGATTGCTACAGCCATTTGCATTTACAGCTTCTACATAGTAATCATAAGTTCCGGCAGGTAAACTGGCAGACGTTACAAAACTACTGTTATTGGTAACCAACATATTGCCATTTATAGGGGCATCATACCAGTTATAAGTATTGCCCGCTACAGGAACAACGGTTAGAGTAGCTGATGAATTGATACAAGTACTTGCCGGATTGGTTGAAGAAAGTACCGGTGGCGCTGGAGGAGCCAAAATGGTTACCGTAACTTTTACTTTAATGCTTTCGCAACCATTGGCATTGGCACTTACGGCATATTCGTGGGTACCTGCCGCCAATACCGGATCAGTTATAAATGTTGCTCCATCCTTACCGGTTTGATATACGCCACCCAAATACCATTTATAAATAATTCCTGGCTGAGGATTTTGTACACTCAACGTAGCTGAAGCGCCCTGACAGGCACTACCCGTGGTGGAAGTTACCGTTGGTGCCAGAATACTTCTTTGTGCATAATCAAAATTCACAGAATTTAACGCACCGAGTAAGCCAGAACCTAATCTCAATTCTACACCGTCAAATCGACTAGCTGGCACGAAAGTAAGTATGGCAGAATTTCCTCCGTTCAGTAAATTCAGACTAATTAATGGATTAGAGATGGCTACGCCATCGTTATTTGAAGCATTGCCCTGATACGTTGTTAAGGTTAAGTTTGATAGTAATCCAACAGAAATTAATTGGCCTGGAGTGGTAATTTTTACCCTTAACGTATCGCCAACATTTGATAATGTAGGAAAACCCAATTGCTGAAATACAGACGAACCCAATAAGCCAACCGGAATCACCAGACTTGATCCCGTATTAACATCACCATCAATTGCCTGAATTGGATTAATGACACCTGCACCAATGGTAATTCCACCAGCTACACCATTGGTTTGAGTAGTTGCTGCCCCGCAAGGTGTTGGTACCGGAGTACCATTAGGAATTACAGTCACCACAACTTCTGCTCTCGCAATGGCAGTACATCCGCCAGGGATAGTAGCCTCTACATAGAAGGTTGTAGTGGTTGATAATGGATCTGTTACATAATTTTCTCCTGTAAAAATTGGAGTGGTTCCGTTTGCTGTAGTATACCAATTAATGGTGGCACCTGCAGTACTTGATGTTGCTCTTAATGCGGCCACAGCACCTTGAGAAATGGTAACGGCAGATGGAGTAATTACCGGAATATCTATATTACCAATGGCAATGGTTGCAGTTGCTCTTGCAGATGCCGCACCACAACTATTAACAGCTTCTACAGTATAAGTGGTGTTACTGGTTACATTAGCAATGGTAAATGTTGCACCGTCTAATCCTGCCTGGTATATATTTGCGGCATCATACCATTTATAAATAGTGCCTGCAACAGGATTTTTGACTTGCAATACCACACCAGTATTGATACAGGTATTCACATCCGGATTTAATAATTCTGGCGTAACCGGCGCTGGATTAGTGATTACGTTGACCACTGTTTTAGCGCTTACACAGCCTGATGCTGATACCGCAGCTACAAAAAAACGGGTATCGCCGGTTAAAACCGGAGTGGTAAAAATAATCCCGTCGTTACCTGTTAAATAAGTTCCCGCAGCATCATACCACCTGTAAGTTAAGCTTGACGATGGATTGTTAACCACCAGCTGCGTGGTTTGACCCACACATGCAGTTACATTTGATGAAACCACCGCTGGTGCCACCAAAATGCGTTGGGCATAATTAAAGTTAATTGAGGTAAGCACACCCAAAGCGCCACCATTTAAACGTACTTCAACAGCATCAAAGCTTGTTGCAGGTACGAATGTAACAAGCGCTTGTGTATCGCCATTTAATAATTGAACATTTAAAAGGTTGTTATTTAAAAATCTTGAATCACCATTACTATTGGTTCCAAGGTAACTTGTTATTTGTGCATTACCCAATAAGCTAAGTGAAAGCAGTCTTCCTGGCGAAGAAACCAATACCCGAACCGTATCACCTGCATTTGAAACGGTACCAAAGCTTGCTCTCTGGTAAACCGAAGCACCTAATGCTCCTACTGGTAGCACCAACGAAGAAGCTGTTTGTGTATCATTATCAATCGCCAATGCGGGATTAAATACGCCTGCCAGCAATGCTACTCCGGTAACGCCATTGGTTTGTGCAACAGCTGCCTCACAAGGAACAACATTCGGAGTATTGTTCCCATCTACATTAATGGTTACCTGAATCCTGCTGGCTGAGGTACATCCGTTAGCCGATACGGTTTCTACAAAATAACTGGTTGTGGTGGTTAATGGTGGCGTTACATAAGTAGCACCCGTGTAAATTGGTGTAGTTGCATTTGCCGAATTGTACCAATTAAAGGTAACCGAAAGATCGGTAGAAGTTGCCGTTAAAATAGCGGTTTGACCAGGTGCAACGGTTGATGCGCTTGCAGTAACGACAGGCAAGGCCGGACGTGGATTTACAGTTACAGCTACAGTTGCCCGGGTGGCACTTGTGCAACTTCCCTGAGCAGCTTCTACATAATAAATAGCATTAGCGTTTAATACTGGTGTGGTCACCACTGCCCCGGTAAACAATAAGTTTCCTCCGGTTGGAGCATCATACCAGTTATAAGTAATACCAGCAAGCGGATTGGTAACAGATAGTGTGGCAGCATTACCAGCACAATAAGTAGCTACTGTTGACACTATTGGCGTAGCCAGCGCAGGTGTTACAGTTATCGTTACCGGAATGCGTAAAGTGTTAGGGCAATTACCTTTAGATACCTGTATGTAATAAGTGGTAGTTGCGGTTAAGGCCGGCGTGGTAAAAGTTCCACCAGTTGCCAGTTGGGTACCTCCTGTTGGCGCATTATACCAGGCTAAAGTGGTACCAGCACTTGCGGTAGCTGCAAGTGTAGCAGTACTACCAGCACAAATGGTATGCGCACCAGCGGTAACAGTTGGA
>Ga0116227_10007495_pt1 | contig 21235 bp, 18 predicted proteins | sample S1TSphgellanicum_FD_89693 | JGI IMG/M metagenome (GOLD analysis project Ga0116227, IMG submission 89693) | Host-associated microbial communities from peat moss isolated from Minnesota, USA - S1T2_Fb - Sphagnum magellanicum MG | ecosystem: Host-associated > Plants > Peat moss > Unclassified...
CGTTGAACACCGGCCACCAGCGCAAATCGATGAAGTCGACGACGAAGCCGTAGTGGAAGCGGTCGATGATGTTGCCGATCGCTCCGCCGACGATCGCGCCGAAGGCGATCCGCACCAGCAGCGACTGCGCGGCCGCGTCGCGAAACGCGAACCAGAAGATGGTGAGCACGGCCACGGCCATGCCGACCAGCAGCCAGATTTGCGAGCCGAAGAGGCCGAATGCCCCGTGGATATTCTGCACGAAGGTCCAGTACAAGACGTGCGGGATCGCGACCCGGCTCTCGCCCGGCTCGAAGTCCGTGGCGACGTAGTGCTTGGTCAGTTGATCGAGGGCCAGAACCGCGAGGGCGGCTCCGCCCAGCACGATCGGCGCGGCGCGGTTCGAAGGGGTGGCGTTCATGGTTCGGGTCTTAGTTTGACGACCGGGCCGAAAAAGCCCGCGCCGCTCAAGCCCCGTTCCGGCTCAGTCCGAATCCGACGTCCTCATAGATGTCCGTAAGCGCGAGCGTGATCCCGAGCGAGCGCAGTTCGATCGACCCCGAGAACGCGGGATTGGTCGCTTCGAGCCGATCGACGTTGCGCCGGTACATCCAGACACATGGCTTGCGCGAGTCGATCAGGACGTACTCCTCAAGCTCCGGAATCGTCCGGTATTCGTCAAGCTTGTCGCTCGTATCGATCCGAGCCGTCGCCGCCGACAGCACCTCGACGAGCAGTTTCGGATGGCGTTTTATCATCCGATCGTTTGCGTCACGTTGATCGCAGGTAACGACAATGTCAGGGTAGCGCGAGACGGGGAACGTCGTGACCACTTTCATGTCCGAGGGATAGACGCGGCACGGCGTGCCGCGTAACGCGGGGCGGATGATCGCGATCACGTTCGCCACGATCTGGCCGTGGTCGTCGCTGGCACCCGCCATCGCCGATACCGCGCCGTCGCGGTATTCGTATTTGCTCGGCTGGCGCTCTTCCCAAGCAAGAAATTCAGCCAATGTTAGCGGTTTCGGATCGGTCCCCATCGAGTGCTCCTTCGCCGCTCGGATTCGTCGTTTAGGCTGAAAAATCCCCGCGCCGGTCGGCCCCAAGTCGAGCGTCCGCGGCTCCGCCGTCTTCGGCAGTTTGCGACGGTGCGAGTATCTTTTTAGCGACGGCCGCGGCTTGGTCTTCAAGAAACCGACTAAATTCGGCGGCCGGCAAGGCGGGGCTGATATAATAACCCTGCATCGCATCGCAGCCGGCCTCACGGGCGAAGCGAAGTTGTTCGGCCGTCTCGATGCCTTCGGCGATCGTGCCCATCCCCAAATTCGAAGCCAGGTCCACCACGGAACGCACGATCGCCGCGTCCTTCGCGTTCGCGAGCGCGCCGCGGACGAAGCTCTGATCGATCTTCAAGAACGTGAGGGGCAGGCGTCGAAGATAGCCGAGCGACGAGAAGCCGACGCCGAAATCGTCGAGTTGAATGCCGACGCCTAGCCGGCGGATGGCTTCGAGCTCCTCGACGAACCGGTCCGAGCAATCGGCGAGTACGGTTTCGGTGATCTCGATGTCGATGGCGCCGGACGGAGCGCCGCTCGTTCGCAAAGCCTCCGAGATGAGCTCCAGCACGTTCGAGCACGCGAACTGGACGACCGAGACGTTGACCGAAATCGGGATGGGCGGCAATCCGGCCGCGCGCCACGCCACGGACTGCCGGCAGGCCTCCAGCATCACCCAGCGGCCGATCGGCACGATCAGGCCGCTGCGCTCCGCGAGCGGGATGAAGTCTGCGGGTGAGCGCAAGCCGTCGACCGGATGGTACCAGCGCAACAGCGCCTCGCACCCGACGATCCGGCCCGAGCGGATGTCGACTTGCGGTTGATACCTCAATTCGAACTGGTTGCCGTGCTGCAGCGCTTCGCGCAAACCGTCGCGCAGTGCGACGCGCGCGCTACTCTCGCGGGTCATCTCCGCGGAATACGCGAGGCTACGATTGCCGCCCGCGTCGCGCGCGCGCTCGACGGCGCTTTCGGCCTCTTGAAGCACGTCGTTGACGGTGGCCCGGGCATCGGCCGGAACCGCGACCCCGGCGCTCAACGTGACCGTGAGGCTGTTCCCGTCCATTTCGTACGACCGAGACAACGCGTTCACGAGGCGCTCCGCCAAGAGCAAAGCCGCCCCGGCCAGAAGCGCCTCGCAGAGCATGGCAAATTTGTCCGCGTCGAGGTGCGCCACGACGTCCCCGGTGCGTACTTGTGCCTGCAGGGCCGTTGCGACTGTCTTCAATAGCTGGTCGCCCACGGTCCGCCCGTAGACTTCGTTGATTTCTTGGAAGCCGTCGATGTCGAGAATGATCAACGCACAGGCGGGTGTGCCGCCAACCTGTCGCGCGAGCGACTCGCCGACGAGCGTCTCGAAGTGCGCGCGGCTCAAGAGACCGGTCAAGGCGTCGCGCTCGTAGGCCCGCCTGACTTCCTGGCTCGCTAATTTTTGCTCCGACACGTCGTGCAAGGCCCAAAGCGACTCCGCTTCGTTGCCGTGGTCAGCGAGCCTGATTCGGACGACGGCATTCATCCAGCGGAGTTCCCCCGCGCCGTCGACGACTCGAAACTCGCTCCGCCAAACGCCGCCGCCTCTCGCGATCGTCTCTTGATAACCGCGCACGACGCATGCGCGGTCCCCTTCGTAAACGCATTCCAGCATGCGGTCGCCCGGATATCCGTCAAGTTCGTCCGCGCCGCACCCGAATAATCGGCTGACGGCGTCGCTCGCGTACACGTATTCCCACGTCGCGCCGCGGCGGAAGCGCTGGAAAAGAATGATCGGAAGGTCGGCTCCAAGCGCTTTGAGGAGTTCGCACTGACGTTGGACTTCGCGTTCGGCGAGAACTCGTGCCGTGATGTCGGCGTAGCGAAGGATCGCCCCCCGGCGTCCGTCGACTTGAGTCGGGGCCACGCTGAATTCGAACCAGCGCTCCTGGGTCGGCGTATGGCATGCTTCCACGACCGTGGCGGAGTCACGGCGTCCGGCCAGGACGTCTTCGACCGAGCGGAGCGCTTCGATGACGCTCACGGCGTCGACGGCATCGTGCGGATTCGCTTCCGCTTGCGCGCAGACGTCGAAGTAAGACATCCCGAGTCCGTGCGCGGGGGCGCTGAACCCGTTCGCTTGCGCGAAGCTGCACCAACTGTCGTTGACGTCGATGACCGTTCCCTGGTCGTCGAGCACGATGACGTTCATCGGAGCGGAATCGAGGATCGAGCGATTCATCGATTCGCGTGTGAACAACGCCGCTTTCGCCGACGCGAGCTGGACTTTCGCCCGGCGCAAACGTCGCTCGAGCGGTACGGGCGGCCCGCGGAGGGGCCGCTTGGCAGCCGCATTCACGCGGCTCACGCTGGGCGCATCATCCTACATCTATCGGCCGAAGTTCAGCGGTAAACTTGCTTCAGCGCGGTCTACAGGCTGGGCGGTTTAACGTACTGGTAGAAGAAACCGGCGACGCGGGTGAACTGATCGGTGGCTACGATGATTCCGGTCGCCACGAGAATGGCGCCCGAGGTCGCTTCGATGACGGGCAAGTAGCGCTTGATGCGCCCCAGCGCCGCGAGCGATTGCGTGATGGCGGCGGCCGTGATCAGGAACGGAATCGCCAGGCCCATCGAGTAGACGAAGAGCAGAAACGTCGCCTCGCCCAGCGTTTTTTGCTCGGCTGCCAACAGGATGATGCCGGAGAGGATCGGCCCGATGCAGGGGGACCAGCCCGCCGCGAAGCCGAGTCCGACCAGGAACGAGACCCACAGCGACTGCTTGCGGGGCGTCAGGTGGATGCGCTTGTCCATCATCAGCAGCGGAATTCTCAGGACGCCCATCATGTGGAGGCCAAGGACGATGATCACCAAGCCGCCCAAGACTTCCACCAGCCGCTTGTTGTTGACGAAGATCCCGCCGACGGCGCTGGCCGAGAGGCCGATGGCCATGAAGACGACCGTGAAGCCGGCGATGAAGGCCAGTGCGTGGGCGAAGACCCGGGCCCGAGCCCTTACGTTCGACTCGGCTTTGAGGTCCTCGAGGCTCGTTCCGGTCAGGAAGGAGAGGTAGCTCGGCACCAGCGGCAGGACGCACGGCGAGATGAAGGAGACGAGGCCCGCCAGGAACGCCGTCGCGATGTTGAGTTGGTGCACGTCTTCACCTTAGACGCCTCCGCGGCGAAGCCCCGGGCGTGGCCGATGCGGCCGTCGGCGCGTTGGTGACCCAAGTCCTGGGCTGGGCGCGCGGCGTGTGGTACGGTGGCTGTGAAAGACGCTGGCGTGGACCCCTCTGCGGTGCCCGCTCGGCCGGTAACTCATGATTTCGCACCTTACGCCCGCCAAAACCACCGATGATGACATCCTCGGCCTCCAGGAATCGGTCCGCATCCTCTCTGCCGTCGTCGTCGCCCTTTCGGAACGCATCGAGATCCTTGAAGCCCGCGAGACCCTCTCGCGAGCCGGCCTGAGGGTCGTTCCAAGACCGTAGCCTGACCCACTGACGACCGCGGGCACCGGCGCCCCAAAGAAACGCCTCCGGCTTCGGCTCGGTCTTCAAGCTCACGGTGTAGCGGTTTACCGCTGTGAGACCTGCTTCGTTAGTGCGTCGAGCTTGCGCTCGAGTTCGGCGACGCGCGCGTCGGTTCGCGTCAGGCGGGCCCGTAAGCCGCGGTTTTCGGCGTGCAGGGCCTTGATCGCGGCCAGCGCGACTCCGTCTTCGTCCAGCGTCGCGATGTGGCGATCGTCTTCACCGACGCGAAAGGCTGCGTAGAAGTCCTGCGCCATCGGGCCCACGTGGCGGACGCCGCGCTCGGAAAGGTAGCTCCACTCGCTGACCGGCAAGGCTGCGACTTTCGCTAACACCGTTGCGTCGTCGAGGGCCACCACGCCGGTCTTCATCGAACGGTCGCTCAGCGAGGACCACGTCCCAGAGCCGGCCGCGAGCCTGACGCCGGTGTTCGCCTTGGCGTTTGAGTAAAGATAGAACCCGCCGGACGCGCGGGCAACGAATTGATTGGGCGCCGTCGACTGTAGCGCCAAGCCGGCGGCGCCATCGCTCCATACGAATGCGCCCGCATGGCGTGCCTTGGCCTGCGTGCCCGCCGCGAAGCTTCCGATGCCGTTGGCCGCGTTGAGATAGCCGCCGGGAATCGTCGCCCACTTGCCGGTCGCGGAACTGTCCGATCCGCCTGACACGGTCGCGAGCGCCCCGGGGGCGGCGTTGCGCTGGCCGCCCGCGACCACCGCGGCCAAACCGGCCGCTGTGTTTCCGTCGCCGGCGCCGACGAACGCGTCGACGCCCGCCGCGGAGTTCTGCGCCGAATTGCCGGCGGCGAAGTACGCCATGCCGCCCGCTCCGACGAACGCGCCTTTTCCGCCGGAAACGTTATTGTAACCCGCGCCGACGAACGAATTTTGCCCCGCGGACTTGTTCGCGGATCCGGCACCCACAAACGCGGTCAAACCGGCGGTATTGCCAGATCCGGCGCCGACGAACGAGTAGTCGTTCGGAGCGTGGTTCTGCGAGCCCGCACCAACGAAGGAATCGTTGCCGTAGGCGAGATTGCTCGTGCCCGCTCCGACGAACGCGTTATTCGTGAACGCACCGAAAAATGCGAGGCCGGCTTGGTTCGACGTACCCGCGGCGACTGACGAATTCGGTCCGAGCGCCAAGTTCGACTGCCCCGCGCCGATAAACGAATACGTACCGGTTGCCTTGTTCGACGCGCCCGCGACCACGCCCGAATAGCCGTTCGCGGTGTTATGATCGCCCGCCCCGACGAACGCTTCGGTTCCGGGGGCAACGTTGAACGCGCCGGCGCCCACAAAGCCGTATTCGCCGTTACTGGTATTGCTCGTCCCGCCGCCCACGAATGAATACGATCCGCCTGCGCCGTTGGACGTGCCCGCAACGACGCCCGAATATGCGGCCGCGGAGTTGTGATCGCCCGCACCGGTGAACGCTTCGGTGCCGCTCGCAATGTTTGACGTGCCGGCTCCCACGAAGCTGAATGTGCCGCTACTCGTGTTGGCGGCGCCACCGCCGATAAGCGAAGTCGCTCCGGAGGCGTTATTCCCGGCCCCCGCGACCACGCCGGAATATGACGTCGCGGAGTTGGAATCGCCCGCGCCGATGAACGCTTCGGTTCCGCCGGCGATGTTTACTTGGCCGGCGCCCACGAAGGCGTATTCGCCATTACTCGTGTTCTTGGATCCGCCGCCGACGAACGACGTCGCGCCGGCGGCGCCGACCGCGTTCCCGAGTCCCGCACCGATGCCCGCGTCCCAGGCGTTGACCACATTGCCGGCGCCGGCTCCGATGAACGACTGATACGTGCCGCCCTCCCCGTTCGAAAAGATCGAGTTATTCGTACCCGCGCCGATGAACGAGGACTGATCGGCACCGCCATTCGGGTATATCGAGTTGGCGACGCCGGCCCCTATGGCGTCGTCGGATCCGCAGGCCTGGTTTTCGTAGCCGGAAAGAACCCCCGCGAGGTCCCAGGCAACGTTGCCGGCGCCACCGCCGACGAACCCGTTGTACCCGACCCCCACCGGGGGATTGCAATGGAAGGTAAACTTGGGCCGGCGCCCTCCGGTGCTTGACGTCGGTACGGACGCCCGAGCTGCGGGCATCCGGGCTGCGGGCGCGTTGCGCGGTCCGGCGACCGCTGATTGAGCGAAAGCCGCCGTCGTGGAGGACGCGATGAGTCCGGCGAGCGCGATGGATGCGGTGAACGAACGTTGGCCCCGAGCCGACATGTTAATCCTCCGGCAGAGTGCGTGCGAGTCGATTGCATCCTAGCAGGCCGCCGTGCCGCCGGCGTGCAGACCCACGCCCTCGGATTGCCTGGCGGGGAGCACGGCGTCTGATGACCAAATGGCTTCCTGCCGGAGGTTCACCGTGTTTCGATTCGCGCTGTGCTTCGCGCGCGGGCTCGCCCTGTTTATTTCCGCAGGTGCTGCGGTCTCCGCGAGCGGGACGGGGACGCCTCCCGCTCTGTTGTCGATCGACGAAATCTTCGGACCGGTTCCGTTAACGGGGCGTTTGCCGGCATCGATCGCGTGGGCGCCGGACGGGAGCCGGTTTCTCTACACGCTGCCCGATCGCACGAACGCGCCGGTCGATACGCACGTGTACGACGTGCGCACGCGCCGCGACGCGATCTTCTTTCGCGGAAAATCCGAAGGCAAAGGCTCGCGTCCGGTCGCCGAGTTCGTGTGGGCACCCGATAGCAAGCACCTGGCCTACCTCGACGCCGGCGACCTCTGGGTGATCGCGAGCGACGGCACCGGTAAGCGGAAACTGGCCCAGGATGCCGACGATCCGCAGTGGTCGCCCGACTCGGCGCGAATCGCCTACGTGCACGCGAACGACCTCTATGCGATCGCTTTGAACGGCGGTGCGCCGCAGCGTTTCTCGTTCGACGGCTCGCCGGACGTCGTGAACGGCGATCCGGATTGGGTGTATTCCGAGGAACTCGAGATGCACCACGCCTACGCGTGGTCGCCCGACGGTTCGCGTATCGCCTACTTGCAATTCGATCAGCGTCCGATCGCGCCGTTTCCGATCGTGGACTTCCTGAACAGTCCGAGCACGATCGAAGAACAGCGATTTCCCTTGGCCGGGGCCAAGAACAGCGTCGTCACGTTGCGGGTGGCCGTTCCCGGCGGAGCGACGCGCACGCTGTACTCCACCAAACCTGCCGACGACTACGTGGCGTCGGTGGGCTGGACGCCCGCGGGTTTGCCGGCGGCGACATTGTTGGACCGGTCGCAGAAACGTCTGCGGTACGTCGCGTTCGACGACGCGTCGCCGCGCACGCTGATCCTCGACCACGACCCGGACTGGGTCGATTTCTTCGGCGAGCCGCATTGGTTGCGCGATAAGCGCCGCTTCCTGTTCGTCAGCGAACGCGATGGGCAAGCCTCACTCTACCTCGGCGATGTGCAGGGCGGCGTGCGCCGCTTGACCCGCGGCTTCCGTGCGGGTTTGGAAGCCGGCGACAACCCGGTGCTCGGCGTCGATGAAGCGCGTGGCGTCGCGTACCTCGAAGCGGCGTACCCGACGCGGCGCGATGCGACGGTGCTGGCCGTGCCGCTCGACGGCGGTCTGCCGCGACCACTCGTCGCCGGCCACGGCGCGCACCATTTCACGTTCGCACCCGATGCGCGGCACTACATGCGCGTGGATTCCGCGTTCGGCGTCCCGCCGGCGTTCTCGCTCGGCACGACGGCCGGGAGCGGGACGCGTCTTTTCGCGCGCGCCCGCCCGCTCGATGACGCGAACTTCGGTTCAACGAAATTATTCGAAATCGACTCGCGCTTGGGGCGGCTCGATGCGTGGATGATCTTGCCGCCCGGGTTCGATCCCGCGAAAAAGTATCCGGTCATCACGTACGTATACGGTGGTCCCGCGGCGCCGACCACCGCCGATGCCTGGGGCGGTGATACGTATCTCTACCATCAGGCCCTGGCACAGCGCGGCTTCATCGTCTTCAGCGTCGACGGCCCCGGCTCGCAGATCGACAGCGCGGCCGCGGTCCGCCGGCTCTACCACGCCGCTGGCCCTGCGTCGCTTGCCGGTCAACTCGAGGGTGCCCGGTACTTGCGCTCGCTCCCGTACGTCGATGCGAGGCGGCTCGGGATCTGGGGTTGGAGTTTCGGCGGCTACGAAACGACGTACGCGATGACGCACGCGCCGGGAGTCTGGGACACGGGCGTCGCCGTCGCCCCGGTGACGGACTGGCGCTTCTACGATTCGATTTACACCGAGCGCTACATGGGAACGCCGCAGCAGTTCCCCGCGGCCTACGCGGCCAGCTCGGTCATCGCCGCCGCGGGCGGGCTGCGCGGCCACTTGCTGATCTCGCATGGGACAAGCGACGACAACGTCCACCTGGCCAACACGATCGCCCTGCTCCAAGCCTTCATCGAACACGGCAAACAAATCGACTTCATGGTGTACCCGCGCAAGCGCCACGGGATCCCCGGCGTCCCGCAACGCCGCCACCTCTTCACCCACATGCTCGAGTATTGGCAATCTCACCTGATGTACCGCTCGAGCTACGATGCCAAATTCATTCCGTTCCCTTCAGCCTCGGACAAGGCACCCGAACAGTCGTATCGGCAACCGCGAAATCAGTAAATTTCCCTGGCTGCAAATATCGAGTATCGCCCCGCTCGCTTGCCTCAATCGGTCGGTCTGCTCCGTGCGCCCATCCCGCTACTTTCGAGAGCGTACGGCATGCTTGCAAACCGATCGCGGAAAGCGCCGTCGAATCCGGCCGCGCAACTCATGTACGGCGAAGTCGACAACTATCTTTGAGATCCCGCGCATGAAGTTACAAGAATCGGCCGCGCGTTGCGCGGTCGATCCTTGTGTCGCAAACTGACCTCGTCGACTACGAAACGAGAGCTGCACTCTCGCAGGCGGCAACGATCGCGGCGATCGTCGTTTCGGGATGCAGGATCATGCTGAGGTGCCCGGCGTTCACGTGCGTGATGGTGGCTTTAGCTCGCTCCGCCATCATCGCTTTCAACGGCGGCGGAATCGCTTGGTCCAGGTCGCCGAACACGTACCAACTCGGCAAAGTCTTCCATCCGAGGTCAGCCGGCGCTTTTCCGGCCAACGCGCCGGCTGCGACCGGTCGTTGCGTTGCGGCCATCACCGCCGCTGCCGTAGCCTCGACACCGTTCGCGAAGGCCGACCCGAAATATTTCGGACTGAAGTACAGGTCAGTATCGCCGGAATCCAATTGCACGGGCGTAAACAGATCGCTCGGCGGGGCGGGGTATCTGCCGAGCAGTTCGAGGCAGCTGTCGCCAACGTCGGGGACGAAGGCGTCGATGTAGACGAGCCCCTTTACGTTTTCGCTGTCCGCGGATGCGACACTGATGACGGCTCCGCCGTACGAGTGGCCGACGAGGATCACCGGCCCGGGGATCGCCTTGAGGAATGCGGCGACGGACGCCGCATCGGTCGCAAGGCTCCGGAGCGGGTTGGGCGGCGCATAGACGGGATATCCATCTGCCTGCAATCGCCGGATCACGTCGCTCCAGCACGACGAATCAGCCCAGGCGCCATGAACGAGTACGATGGCCGGCTTGCCGGCGGCTTTCACGTTGTTGTCAAACATAGTAGTTACCTCAAGAATGTTGTAAGCAAGTGAGATCAGCCTTCACGTTCGGGTTTCCGAGCGACGCGACGCTGATCACCGCGCCGCCGTACGAGTGACCGACGAGAATCACCGGACCCTTGATCGTTTTCAGCAAAGTCGAGACGGCCCGCGCGTCCGATGCGAGCGTCCGAAGTTCGTTCGGCGGAGCATAGACGGTGTAACCCGCTTTTTGCAGCAGGCCGATGACGCCGTCGAAGCTCGATGCGTCCGCGCATGCACCATGAACGAGGACGATCGTGGCTTTTTGTCTTGCACTAGTCGTCCCCGATCGGCTTGCGACAGGGCCGAGTGCGAGCAGGAGCATGACACTGAGAGCGGCGAAGCGCCGGGTTCGGAAAATGCGCGTGGGTTCGAGGTAGTGGGACACGAAGTCTCCACCTTTCTGACGATGAGGTTGCTGAGAAAACAGTAGCGCCGGCGAGAGAAACGCGACACACACAACTCCCACACGTGGTCCCACACTTGAAGAAATGGGCTGAGGACGACCGACGGTAGTGGAAGCAGCGCTCAGCGACGTTGTCCGGTCCTATCGCTTGCGGGCAGGCCTTTCGCAAGAGCAACTCGCCGAGCGAGCGGGCATTAGCGTAAACGCGATCGGGGCCATCGAACAGGGCGTCCGCAGAGCACCGTACCGGCAAACGATCGCGCAGCTCGTGCGTGCGTTAAATCTCCCGGACGCTGAAGCCGCGATCCTCGGCGCCGCCGCCGAACGCTCACGGCGCCGCGGCGGCTCGCCGCGGCCCCTCTCGGCGAAAGCTCTCGAGAACAATCTGCCGCGCGCGTCGACCAGTTTTGTCGAGCGGGACGAAGTTGAACGGATCGAAGGACTTGCTCGGCTCCATCGCTGCGTGACAATTGTGGGCCCGGGCGGGATCGGAAAGACGCGTACGGCGGTCGAGGCCGCCGAACGCCTCGCCCAAGCTGACGGCCGGGGCGCATATTTCGTCGACTTGTCGTCACTTCGCGACGAGAGTAAGATCGCGGCGGAGGTCGCCGCAACGCTGGGCTGCGCTTCTGCTCGAGGCGAAGACGAACAGATGTCCGCGCTCGTCGCTGCCGTAGCTTCGCGGAACATCGTACTCGTCTTAGATAATTGCGAACAAATCATCGCCGGGGTAGCACGCCTAACGGCCGAACTGCTCGCCGGCGCTCCGTCGATCTCGGTTCTGGCGACGAGCCGCGAACGCATGGGATTGTCCGCGGAGATCGTCTTCCGGTTGCCGTCATTGCGTTTGCCCGACGAGTCGGTAACGACCGTAGACGTCGCATCCACGTACCCCGCGATCGCCCTCTTTCTGCAGCGCGCCCGTCACGCAGGCGCCCGTTTGACGCTCGATCCGGCGCAAGTACGAACGGTTGTCGAGATCTGCAAGAAACTCGACGGCGTCCCGCTCGCACTCGAACTTGCCGCCGCTCGGCTCCCGACGATGGGGCTCCTTACCCTGCGTGACCGCTTACGGGATGCGCTCGCGATGCCCGGCTCCGTCGATCTGCCAGCACGACAACGGACGCTGGAAAAGACGATCGGGTGGAGCTTCGATCTGCTCTCGCCGGAAGAGCAAGCGGTGCTTCTTCGCGTTTCGATCTTTTCCGGCAGCTTCGTTCTAGACGCCGCTGAAGCGGTCGGGTCCGATGAGCTGATAGCGCAAGATGCCGTACTCATTATCTTGACGAGTCTCGTCGAGAAGTCGCTCGTCAACGTTACGCTTGTTGGAGAGCGAGCTCACTATGCGTTGCTCGAATCGATTCGCGCGTTCGGACAGCGCCGGCTTCACGAGCAGGGCACGTTTGCCAATGTTGCGCGGCTTCATGCAGCTTGGTATGCTGATAGGGCGGACGCCGTTCAGGCACGTGGGCGCGAAGCGATTGCGGGCGTCATCACCGAAATCGACAACCCACGTAGCGCGATCGAGTGGTGCCTTGCGTCCGGACAACAATCCGATGTACGGCTAGCAGCGCGCATTGCCATGGGGACCAACTCGGTTTGGGGAGCCAAAGGCCGGCGGCCGGCGCTACGGCGATACCTTATCGAGATCATCGATCGGCTCGAGGACGACGAGCCGAACTATGCGCTGATCGGCTGGCTCTGGAAATTGCGAGTCGACACGTTCGATCAATGCGATCGTGCGCTCATCGATGAAGCGACGCCATTCCTCGAACGCGCAGGCAATCTCTTGGCGATCGTTGCGTTGAACTCAAAGCTAGCCATGACGGAAGCAAGCGCGGGTGCTTTCAATCTGGCGAATGCGTCACAAGCGCGGGCAGCCGCATACTTTGATGCCGACGGCGAGCGGCGCAAAGGCCACCACTACTATTACTTCGGCAACGTCGGCGCCTGGATTCGTTTTTCTCAGCGGGATTTTGCCGGCGCGCGTGCGGAACTCGCGAAGGTTCTCGCGGCGATGGACGAGCATGGCGCGTCTCCGGCTCAACGGGCGGACACGTTGCAGTTGCTTGCGGAAATCGAGGACGCTTCCGGCAATCCGAGCGCCGCAATTCGGGTCGCGCGGCAGACACTCGCCTTGTACGGAACGGATGCTCGCTCCACACTCATCGGGACAACGATGTCGAACCTCTGCGGCTATCTGCTCCGCAGCGGCGGCGATTTGGCCGAGGCCGAACGCTACGGCGAACAAGCGCTCCGGACGCTCGCGGCTATCCAGGTTGAAGGCGAGCACTGGCACGGGCTGGTCGCGGCACTAACCCTCGCCGCGACGATCGCGCTCCGAGGGCGGCTGCATATTGCCGTCGTTTTGCTCGGCTTCGTCGAGGCCGAGTTTCGAAGAACATCCAACCAGCTGAGCGAGACGGACCGGGCGAGCTATGACATTCTGGTAAACTCGGTACGATCGGGCTTACCGGATGGCGACCTCGAGCGGTTCCGCGCAGAAGGCGCACGGCTCACATTTCACGAGGCGGCGGACTTGCTGATGCTATCGCTTCGGACGGCGTGAGCATCGACGCAAAACTCGGCTTAGCGGGACATCGAATACGTGGCCTGCATCACCGGCAGCGGGCGAGGTAGCGTCGGGCGGGCGTTCGAACGGCTGACGAAATCTTTACGGGACGACGTTCGCGGGCGGAGGTGGCGGCGGCGCATAGCGTTGCGGAACTCGCGACGCCGGCCGGACGAGCGGTGACATCTGGGGACGCACCTGCGAGGACCGGGGTCCGCCGCCCCGAACGAGGCGCTCTCGTGCAGCACTGGTTCACCTATCCCAATATCGACCCGGTCGCCGTTCATGTGGGGCCGTTGGCGGTGCATTGGTACGGGCTCTCGTATTTGGCGGGGTTTCTGGCGGTCGGGGCCTGGATGGCGCGGCCGGCGGGGCGGAGGCGCCTGGGGTTGACCGTCGACGGCGTCCAGGACTTCCTGGTCTATGCGCTCGTCGGCGTACTGGTTGGCGGGCGGACCTTCTTCGTGATCGCCGACATCGTCACCAAGCACGACACGGCGCTCTACTTCGGCGATATGCCGCGTAGCCTGATCAACCTGATCGCGGTCTGGAACGGCGGCATGGGCTTCTTCGGGGGCTTGATCGGCGTGATGCTCGCCATCGCGCTCTTCGTGCGCAAGCATCGCGGGCTCACGTTCAGCGTGCTGGCCGACGAGGTCGTCGTTCTGATGCCGGTCGGGCTCGCGCTGACGCGCGTCGTCAATTTCATCAACGACGAGCTCGTGGGCAACGTCTGCGTGCCGGATCAGCCGTACTGCATCAAGTTCCCGAGCGCCGACGGGTACCGCTATCCCTCGCAGATCTTCGAATCGCTGCTCGACATCGCCGTCTTGCCGATCGTGCTCTTCGTCTATCGGCGCCGCCCGCCCGATGGCGTGGTCGCGTGGACGTGGTTCACCTGCTACGGCATCACGCGGTCGCTGGCCGAGATTTGGCGTCAGACCGACCTTGCCGTGGGCCCCTTTACCGGCGGTCAGTTGCTCGCACTGCCGATGATCCTCATCGGGCTCGCGCTGCTCGTGGCCGCGCTCCGGCGCAACCGCCGCACCGACGTCGCGCCCGCCCCCGCGGTAGCGCTATAGGAAAGGCCGGTAAAGGAACGGAAGACAGGATTCCCATGAAGCTCGGGATCGGAGTTGAGCCTGCCGGCGCTCCGAATTCGCTCGCGGGTCGCGTGGTTGTGATGCGCGAGCGCATCGCCGAAGCCGCGCTACGCTGCGGTCGCTCCGCCGACTCCGTCACCTTGGTCGGGGTCACCAAGAAGCATCCGCGCGAGGCGGTCCTCGAGGCGATCGCTGCCGGCCTCACCGATCTCGGCGAGAACTACGCGCAGGAAGCGCGCGCCAAGTACGACGGCCTACCGCCGGTGCGCAAACATTTCATCGGGCACGTGCAGACGAACAAGGCCAAGGCGATCGTGGAGACCTTCGACGTCGTCCAATCGATCGACCGGCTCGACGCGGGCCTGGCCATCGCCAAAGCCGCGCGTGCGCTCGGCAAGCCGATGCGAGCGCTCTTGCAAATCAATATCTCACCCACGGAACGGTTCGGCCTCGCGCCCGCGGATGCGCCGGCGCTGGCCGCGCGGCTGCGCGCCGACGAAGGTCTGGCGATCGATGGCGTGATGGCGATTGGCCCCGTAACCGACGACCGGGCCGAAATCCTGAAGGCGTTCCAGCGCGCGGCCGAGGCCGGCGAGGCGGTCGGTGGGGGAACGCTCTCGATTGGAATGTCGGGCGATTGGGACGAGGCGATACGCTGCGGGTCGACGATGCTTCGCATCGGCACCGCGATCTTCGGAGAACGGGTGAGCGATGGATAGCGACGACGACATGTACGAGCAGCGCGGGAACAAGGTGGGCGTCCTGCATAAGATCGGATCGTTCTTCTCGCTCCGCGAGGACGAGGATGAGGAGGTCTACGCGGACGAAACTCCGGCGCCCAAGCGCAACGTCGTCTCGTTCTCGTCGCGTGAGAAGCGCGCCGGCGCGGGCGGCGAGGTCAGCTTGTTCGCGCCGCGCACGTTCGCCGACGTGACCGTGATCGCGGACGCGCTGCGCATGCGGCAGGTCGCGATCGTCAACTTGCAAGGGGTCGACCGCGGGCTCTTGCAGCGCGTCGTCGATTTCACGAGCGGCGTGGCCTACACCCTCGACGGCAAGATCCAGAAACTCGCGGACGCGATGTACCTGGTCGTCCCACCCGGCACGCAAGTGAACTCCGACGGAATTCGCGAAGCGTTCGCGGCCGATCCGTCGTTCGACTTCATGATGAATCGAGGCTGAGCAATGGCGAAGATCACAATCGTCGACATCCAACACAAGCAGTTCAAGAAGAAGCTCAACGGGTACGACCCGGCCGACGTCGATCAGTTCCTCGATGAGATCATCGAGACGCTCGAAGACGAAGCGCACCAGCGCGCCGCGCTCGAGGCCGAGATCAGCGACTTGCGCGAGCGCATCAGCCACTTCAAAGCGATGGAAGATTCGCTGCAAAACACGCTCTTGCTCGCTCAACGTACGGCCGACGAAGTCAAAGCGAGCGCCCACAAAGAAGCCGACCTGATCCGCCACGAAGCGCGGGTCTCGGTCGAGAAGGAGATCGCGTCCTTCGGCGACCGGGCCGCCGAAGCGCGGCGCGAGTTCCAGCGGGCGCTGGAAACCTCCGAGAAGGCCAAGAGCGAGCTGCGCAGCTTGCTGATGACCCACCTCTCGCTGCTCGAGAAGACCCAGATCAACATCACCTTCGCCGACCCGGCCAAAGCCGCGGCCCCTGAGCCGGTCAAGGCCGCGACCTCCGGGGCTCCGATGCCGGTGCCGGTGGCGGCGTCGCCCGTTGCCGTGCCGTCCATGCCGATTTCCAAGAACGGCAACTCGACCGTACACGCCGAAGTCTGAGCCTCGTGAGTAATCAGGCGGCGGGCGCACCGCGCGTCTATCCGGTGGGACGCGCGGTCCTGCTGCTTGGCGTGTGCGACCCAGCGTTGGCGGGCCGGCGCATCGCCGTGGACGGACGCCGGGTGCAGGCGATGCGCATGGGACGCCTCGCGTTGCTGCTCTCGTTCGTCGACCAGGCGGGCTATGCGCCTGAAGAGATCGAACGAAAGCGCTGCGATCCCGCGTGGCTCGCGATCGAAGCGCGGGTCCTTGAACAGGCGGTCGAGCGCGTCCGCGTCGCCGGGCCGGTCGTGCCGTTCCCGCTCTTGACCGCGTTTCCGCACGCGGCCGATCTCGAGGCGCTAGCCCGCGAGCGCTATGCGAAGTGGTCGCGATCGTTGACGCGCCTCGGGCTCAAGCGCGAGTGCGTCGTTCATCTGTTCGCAGGCCCGCACGCGCCCCCGGGCGGCGACCCATACGTCCTGCGCGTGACGCAGCGCGCGACGCGCGCCACGCGCGTCCCCGCGTTCGAAGCTCCCGCCGCGACGCTCGAACACGCGCAGCGCGTGTGGCAGGCCTGCGCGGAAATCGCCACGGCCACGCGGCGCGTGCGTACGGCCGGGCTGCGCGGCGCGCTGTGGTCGGGCGCTTTTCTGGTGGGGGACGAGGCGGTTGAGAAGTTGGCCGGCGCGCTGGCCGGCTTCAGTATCGCCGGCGCCGCGCTCGGCGTGACCGCTCACCTCGAAGCGCCACGCGCGCCGTTCACGTTCGTCTGAGCTTGTCGAAGATCTGAGCTTGCCTTTCACGATCGCGGTCCTGCCCGGCGACGGCATTGGCGTCGAGGTGACGGCCGTCGCGGAACGCGTTTTGCATGCCGTGCGGCCGGATCTCGCGTTCGAATACGGGCTCGTCGGCGCCGCGGCCCTCGATGCCGAGGGCACGGCCTATCCCGCGGCGACGGCGTCGCTCTGCGAGCGCAGCGCAGCGATCCTCTTCGGCGCCGTCGGCGATCCCCGTTACGACGCGGCGCCTTCGGATAAGCGCCCGGAGTTCGCAATCTTGCAGCTGCGCAAGCGCTTCGATCTCTTTGCAAACCTGCGGCCGGTCAAGACGATCGCCGGGCTCGAAGACGCCTCGAGCCTCAAGCCGGAGTTCGTGCGTGGGCTGGATCTCGTGGTCGTCCGCGAAACGACGTCGGGCCTTTACTTCGGCGACCCGAAATACACGCGAACGGTCGACGGCGTCGAGACCGCGGTCGACACGCTGGTCTATCGCGCGCCGGAGGTCGAACGCGTGGCGCGCGTGGCCTTCGAACTCGCGCGCACGCGACGCAACCGCGTGACGTCGGTCGACAAACAAAACGTGCTCGAGAGCGGGCGTTTGTGGCGGCGCGTCGTGATCGCGTTGCACTCGGCCGAATATGCGGACGTCGAACTCGATCATTTACTGGTCGATAACGCGGCGATGCAACTCGTGCGCGACCCCAAACGCTTCGACGTTATCCTGACCGAAAACACGTTCGGCGACATCTTAAGCGATCAGGCTGGCATGCTGACGGGCTCGCTCGGCAACCTCCCCAGCGCCACGCTCGGCACGCGCGAAAACAAGAACGGCCGCTTCGGGCTCTACGAACCGATCAGCGGCAGCGCTCCCGACATCGCTGGCCAGGGCGTCGCCAACCCGATCGCCGCGATCCTTTCCGCCGCGCTCCTCTGCCGCTATAGTTTAGGCGACGAGGCGGCCGCGGCGCGCATCGAAAGCGCCGTGGCCGCCACGATCGCAAGCGGCGCGCGCACGCGCGATCTGGCGCCGAGCGGTCAGGCGACGCTCGGCACGGTCGCCTTCGGAGAGCGCGTTCTCGCCGCGCTGTGAGCGACGGCCGGTCAAGCGGCTGCGACGACGCGATTGCGGCCGTGACGTTTCGCCGCGTACATCGCTCCGTCGGCTGCGGTGATGGTGCTCGCGATGTCGGCGTGCGCCTCGGCGAGTGCGGCCACGCCGATGCTGACCGTCACGTGAACGTCCGTGCCGACCACTTCGACCTCCATGGCCGCCACGTTCGCGCGAATTCGTTCCGCGACCCGGGTTGCGCCGGCGACGTCGCTGCCCGGCAGCAGCAGAATGAATTCCTCGCCGCCGTAGCGCGCGAAGGAATCGATGCTGCGGATTTCCTTGCAACTCGCGGTCACGAGGGAACGCAACACGGCGTCGCCGGCATCGTGGCCGAACCGGTCGTTGACGGATTTGAAGTGATCGACGTCGAGCATCAACACCGCCGCCGGTACGCCGCGTTCGCGATACGGTTCCTCGGAGCGTAGCGCGGCTTCGAAGAACGCGCGCCGGTTAAGCGCACCCGTCAACGGGTCGGTTTCGGCCAGCCGGTGGAGCCGATCGTAGGATAGCTTGCGGTCGCTGACGTTGCGCGTGATCATCGAATAGCCCAAGAAGCCCTCGCCGTCGCGATCCGGCATAACCGATATCGCGCTGTTGGCCCAATACCGCGTTCCATCCTTACGGATGCGCCAGTTCTCGAAGACGCACGATCCTTCTCGCTGCGCACGCTCGAATACGGACGGGGCGCCGGACGCATCGTCGCTGGTCGCCGGGAGCAGGATCGCTCCCGAACCGCCGATGACTTCGCTCGAAGGATAGCCGTCCATCTCCTCCGCGGCGTGATTCCAACTCGTGACGATGCCATTGAGATCGAAGGTTGCGATCCCATAGTTTCGAACGCCGTCGAACACCGCTTGAAGCCGCTTCTCGTTGGCGCGGACGACGTCTTCCCGCATCACGGTCGACGTCACGTCGGCGATCACGGCAATCAGCGTGTCGTCGTCAATTTTGTGTAGCGTGATCGAGAAGACGTAGCTGCGGGCGATCCGGTCGCTCGTGCCGCCGACGAGCACCCGGTACTCGTCGCAGACGCGTCCGCTGCGCTCGGGAAAGTCCTGTCCTATTCTGCGGAGTTCGGGCGCGGCGTTCTGGAAGAAATCGTAGAGGTTCTCGATCGTGGCGTTTGTGGCGGCCGGCATCATGATCCGCGCGCCCGCCGCATTGAGCATGAGGATTCGCCCCGATCCGTCGATTTTCAGGATCGCCGTCGGGCAGAGGTAGAGCAGCTCGAGAAGCCGCTCCTCCTCCGCGCGTGTCGCGTTCACCGCAACGTATCGACCAGGAGATAGCGTCGGGAGCCTCCTTCGGATTTCAACAAACGCAGGCGCACGCGTCGCGGCGCCATCCGCAGCGTAAAAATGTACGGAAGCGTCTCGTCGAGCGAAATCTCATCGAGATAGCGCTGTGCGACCATATAGTTGTTCGCGCACGGCGCGACGTCATTGAAGAAATTGCGCCCAATTACTCGAGCGGGCGAGAGTCCCGAGAGCGCCGACTCGATCGCGTTGTAGGCGACGACGTTGCCGTCGGCACCCATCGCGACGACTCCGAAATGGACTTCGTCGAGCGTCGCGTCGTCGGCTTTGTCGAGCCACTCGAAGGCATTTTGATCGTCGAAAGCGATCGCGCTTTTGGTTTGCCCCATGAAACCTCCGTGCCCGCGGGGCGGGCATCTTGGGCTAGGTCATGTGGCGACTATCGGTCGAGGCGCAACGGTACTGAACGACTCGGTGCGCTTCTGTGCGCCAGCTTCGAGTTATCTTCCAAAGGTGCGAGCGGATGCTTGCTGAGCAGATCCGCGTTGGAAGATTATGGCCGCGCGATAACGTCGAAGAGGAAAGCGACAGGAATCGATAAGCCGAGCAACGCGATCGCGTCGTTTTCGCTGTAAAAGGTGCCATGCGGCAGTTCGAGATCCGCTTTCGATTGATACGATTCGACTTGGCGGGATCGGATGTTGACGATCCAGCTGGGGACGCCGGCTTCCACATAGAGCGGTATCTTGCAACGCCGAACTTCCTCATACGTCGCGTCCGCGACCTCGACGAAAGCCAGCGCGTCGGCCGCCGTCGGAAGCGGGCGATAGAATTTGTCCGTGAGGACGGCGATGTCGACTTCGGGCGCGCCGGCGCCGGGCCAACCGGGAACGGCCACTTCGTCGCGGACCCGAACGATGTAGCCGGGTCCCGTCCCGCGACACAGTGCGCGGTTGAGCTTCGCGACGGCGTACCGGTGAGCTTCGCTACGCGGTGAACGATCGTAGAGCGCGCCCTCGAACCGCTCGCCTCGCTCGTCGACTTCCCGCATCATTCGCGACGTGTTCGTGCAGGCGCGCCGATGTTCCGGGCGTCGCGCACGACGCTCGCCACGAGGATGATCGCCAAGCCCGCAAATAATGCGAGCGCGCGCGCTTCCGGGGAGCCCACGTGAACGTTGGCGAGCGCGCCGCAGGTCGCTAACCAGATGGCGATCGCGAGCGCGAAGGCACGGTCCTCCACGAACAGGCCGAAGAGTTCGCCCGCCGCTTTCCGTAACGCGCTCATACCGAGACGGTCCTCGCGCGCTCGCGCACGGCCCGGCGCGCGAGCGTCAGCGCGAACGCGGCCGCGATGCCGTAGCCGCTCATTAACCCGGGCAGCGCGAGATCGCCGCCCGGCCAGACCGCGCCGAGACCTTCGCCCGTCCAGTACGTGCCGAAAGCCGAGAGCATGAGGCCGACCGAGAATTTCAAGGTGTTTTCGGGAACGCGCGCCAGCGGACGGCGTAGCGCCAGCCCCGCCGCGGTAACGATTCCGCCGGCGAGTGCCGCACCGAGCGCGGCGGGGACGAGCGCGCCGGCGGTCGCACCGACCGCGATCACGATGAAAACGACCTCCAAGCCTTCCAGGACGACGGCGTTGAACGCGGTTGCGGCGGCCGGCCAATCCGTCGCGCCGCCGCGTACGCCCGCCCGCAGGTCCGCTTCACGGCGGGCGAAGATCCTGGCCTCGTCGTGCAGCGGGATGGCGCCGGCGTAACGCAAGATCGCCTTGCGCAGCCAGCGTAGGCCGAAAAAGAGCAAGAGCACGCCAACGGCCAGCTGCAATGCGCCGAGGGGCACGTATCGTAAGAGCGGGCCGAACGCCGCGACTACGAGCGCCAGGAGGGCGACGCCCGAGAGCGTCCCGATCCAGGCGGAACGCCAACCGCGAGCCGCGCCGACCGCGAGCACAATTGTTAGGGCTTCGACAAATTCGACCAGCGACGCGAGGAAGGCGGGAAGTGCCGTGGACAAGATGGCGGTCACGGAGGCGTCTTCGCCACTCGTTCTCGAAAGGATTGCC
>Ga0116227_10007496_pt1 | contig 21233 bp, 9 predicted proteins | sample S1TSphgellanicum_FD_89693 | JGI IMG/M metagenome (GOLD analysis project Ga0116227, IMG submission 89693) | Host-associated microbial communities from peat moss isolated from Minnesota, USA - S1T2_Fb - Sphagnum magellanicum MG | ecosystem: Host-associated > Plants > Peat moss > Unclassified...
AAAAGATACTAAGTGGGAGGGTGATTTGTTGAGGGAGTGTGAGGGGAGGGGGGGAATAGGGGGGGGGGGGGGGGGGAAAGGGGGGACGGAAAACTTATTCTTGTCAATTCCTGGATGATCGCCATATCACAAAATTGAAAAAAAATTGCTTCAATAGTTTTCAATTTTGTGATGTAGATGAAGTGGCGATCATCCAGAAAACGATTTAGCTAGATTTGGCGAAAAGAAAGTATGAAAATAAATAAAAATCAGTAACTAGTATTTGTTTTGTGCACCACATTGGATCATGTCAGCTCCATCTCCCATTTGTTCAATGCTACACTCCTGTCTATGAAGGTGTTGTTTACTCTAGCCAAGGTGACTATAGCTTTGCTCCTCGAGTAATCTGTTTGGATCCTCTTAAAAGTACGCTGGAAACTAGATCTTAAATATCCGAGCTGCCTGGTTGCAGCAGCTGCCTAAGCAATACTAGAACTGAGCCAGCAGCTGATCTGAACTTCAATCCGATTACTACAGTTCTCTAATTTCAGAATGCAAGTTCACTAGCTTCATTATCGTTGCCCTGGCTATTGTGAATTCCTTTGTTGTTGCTACTGGTGAGAGTAACTCATGTACAGGATCAATACTTTGCTGTGGCCTTGTTCCAAGCGATTGCGATGGGTTTGCGCGCAGCGTTAGATCCAGCCTGGTAGTCGATACTTCACTGGCGGCGCCGTCGGTTCCACTGGAGTGTGCTCCGGACATTGAGGGTTATTCGTGCTGGGCTCCTTATAATGTGCCTTGTTTAGGACGGACATGACTACTGCCTTCAACGAGTTGCAAGATTTTCAGTGTAGGGCCACGAACTGATCAGCTTAACTATTCCGAGTGTGGAATCAAGACATATGATAACGGTTGCCAGTTCATGGCAGACTATGCATGTCTCCCACTGTTAAAAGTTTCGCGCTCTTAGAGCAGCTCCACCGGTGCTCAGTACCTGGCCGGCCTGCACTGTAAATTTTGGATGAGGTGCAGCAGAGGTGCTGTATTGATCAGCAACCAGGCTCACGTGTGTCAGTCATACTTACCTTTACTGTCTCTTGAATTCCCTTGTTATTTGCTCTCTATGTTCGTCTCTTGAATATATTCCCTTGTAGTGTGTGCGAAGTCGATGTATGTTTCGCAACCTCTGTTCAGTTTCATGTGTGATCAAATAATGAGCCATATATGAGAATTTTTTTGTCTCTGTGGATCAAACTGTGCAATACCTTTTTCTGGATGTTGCAAGCACACTACAAGGACTCATTAATCATTCATTTCATTTCAAGAGGGTGGAAGCACACTACGAGGGAACCACTTACGTTGTCACAAATACTGTTTGTTTCCTTGGATAATTTGTCATTTCTGAATTTCAACCACATTGTCAATATTAAGAACTTCCACAATGTTTTTTGCATAAAGTTCTGGCAGCCCAATCAAACATAAAGAAATCAATTCTTGAAGAAACAATATTTTTTGATTTCAAATTATGTGATGTTAAAATATGTTTGCAATGTGAAAAATAATCCGTGAACAGAACAGTTGCAGCTCGATTGCGGTTTCAAAGTGACCACGGAAAGTCTGATGCATACGATTTCTTTACTCCAGTCATTCATTGCAAAGCTCTGTTGAGATTTGGTTACTCTTTGTTGGGGATTTAGGAAACACGTATCTATATATCGACACATGATTAAGGATGAGAGAGATGGAGAGCAAGCATAATTGACCTTGTACTAGGGAGAAAATGGTGCACTTCTATTTTCATGATCCCGATTGTAAAGTGGCTCGTGAGATGGCTAACACTTCAGCATTGAGGTTTCTTTTTCCTATATAGTTGAGGATTGCATCATTCTATTAGTTCTTTGGTCTAGACATGAACGACGTCTTCATCATATATAGAGCCTTGAGACTACTGCAATCTCTCCCTGCTACCTCTTCTTTTGTGACAATTGGATTATGTTCATCACTGAAAATTTTGTACACAAATCAACATATTTGAAACAGTGTGTGTGGCCCACCAAATCCCTGCCTGGGCGGGTCTAATCTTGAGTTGGCGCATAGATCATAATGATCAAAGTTCATACCCATTTGCAGAGAAATTAAATTCTCATTTCCAAATTGCATTTTCACTCTAAGTATGTCAAGAACCCAAACTACGAATTAGTGCAAGAATTAGTTCAAGACTTGTCCTCTTCATGTGGATCTGAGATTTTGGGCCCTATCAGGACTCATGGGTCTATGATCATCACTAGAAGATAATGCCATATAATGTGATCAAGAAAATGACATAGTCTGCCACCCCTGGAAGACCTTCATGTAGCACAGAATGTGCCCTATGGGATGCATTCTGCCTCACCTCACCCTAGGGATGAACTAGGAGGCAGAATGTGTCTGTAGGCAAATTCCCTAATGTAAATGTCTGTAGGTAAGCCATAAAGTAGCACAGGTAGGTTGTGAAACTAAAATAGGTAGGTAGATAGGTAGGTACCAAAGATAACAACATCAGCCTTGGCAGCTGATTTTACCATCTAAGTAAGATGGCCTAAAACCCCACCAAATCCCAAGGTACAGACTTTGGTGTTGTTTGGATCTCACTTTCTAGCTAATTTCAGTTTTGGTTCTTCATTTCCTAAAAAGTTGTTTTCAAATTATCAATGTTTACTATGCTTAATTTTTATGTTTTCCTGCTGGTGGCCCTTCGCGGTTTACTTGAGTATCTTGAAAATATTGGACCCAACTCATAATTTTGAATAAATTGTTTTTTTGGAAGAAAGCCTTACATAAGGCATAATTAAATAGGCGGAATAGGCGGTAATGAAAATGTGAAATTACAACTTAGTAATATTAAATGTCCACATTACATTAATGTTGAAAAATATCCATACATATGAACATAGTTGATATTTCGATAGTATTGTAAAAAGCCAAATTCTTGTGGTGGAGTGCAGAATACTTTCTATTTCTATGAAAAGGATCTAATAGAAACTTTTTAATGAGGAAAAAATATTGTAATCTAATAGATATGAATGAAATGCATCCCTCCACCAATTTCTGGGCCCGTCCAACAAGAATGGCCATGCAACTTTGTAAGTTTTGAGCATGCTACATGTTTGGAATTTGTCCATGTGACAAAATTATCTTAATTTTTAAGGAAATGACATCCAATCTTTTGTGAATGTGACAAAATTGAAGTACAGTAATGCCCAATCAAGTTTGCTGATAGATATGTAGGTAATATACTTTAGTGATTTTGTGGTTGGAATCCAATGGTATGTATGTGGTTGAAATTCTGGTGAATACCTATGGAAAATTGAAAAGAAGTGCTTTGTGGACTGTTGAAATGGGAAAAAAGGTGCAACATATACAAGGTTTTAAAAAATTGGCATTAGAGATTTTTTGCGAGCACTAAATCTAGTCAATAACTGTCATTGGATACCCCTTTGGGTACAACACAATATATCAAGTGTCAATGGACAAAATCACAAGATCTCATGCACTATGACAATGACTAAACATGATGCGAATCTAAAGAGGTAGTTGTGGATGAAATATGAAGTTATCAAATGGGCTCAATGAATCATGGTGATTAGTTGGGAGGAATGTCAAATCTGGGACATTCATGTTGGATAAGCGTTCATTAGATGGACATTTAATAGATGGATGTTGATAGGATGGACAATTTGGGAAATTCTGACCAAGCATTCTTCTTTGCCATTTACATGCAAGTTGTTCTTGACACTTCAACATTGCTTGTGGTTGAGCACTATGTTATTTGGTGAGGCACACGAACAATAGATGAACATCATAATTATGCAGGAAGTTGGCCTCACAAAGGTTAATTGTTCCTGCCCAAAATATGCATTTTTTCTTTTCAAGATGGATACTGGCAATGAGTTCTAAGTTTCATGCCTTAGTTCATATGTCTTAGGATTTTCATTCATGATAGAAACTTGGGTGTGACATTTGAACCAAGAGTGACAACTTGCATTGCAAGGGAGTTCATATGGAAGAGCTTTGAAATATCATTCATAATTATTGCAAGGACAACATGAGTTTCTATACAAAAGATGTATTTACTAGGCTTTAAAGTCAAGAGTGGAAAACATTTTTCATCATTGTTCAATAGGGTTGCATGTAGATAAATGCTCTATCCCAAGATCTTTAGTGCCTTATAGTCTTCCTTCACCACTTGTAACCTATGAACTAGAACCATTGCTCAAATATTGTATTGATTGTCCATGCTTAGGAGATCTACTGTTGTTTAGGCTTCTAATGCACTAGCATACATGGGGAGTGAACGTAATTTTGTGCAATAAAGGGAATTATAATGCACATTTCAAGGATTAAATGTTATGTTTGCATAGAGCCAAATGGAACATGATTACATATGTGCATATAGGGGGTTGGTAAATTGAATCCACACATGACAACGATGACACATCTTTCTTTTAGGTTTGACCCATGTATAATAAATTTGTTCTTGAATTTCTTGAAATGTCAACCCTATTCATTTTTATGCTAGCAGATGTGACAAATTTTCCATTCTTTTCCAAAGTAAATAATGATAGGGTTTGTTGTACTTGTACAAGAGCTGGCAAAAAAATATTGGCTTGGCTAGCAGAATTCAAGGGATGTGGAGGAGGAAATTTTTGACATTTAATCAATCAAAAACAATTTACACCAATATTAACAAGTGGGAAGAATCAAAAAACAAGTTGCGATACTATAAGATAAGTCTCTACAGATAAGCACTTGTATTCAGATCCAAAGATTTATTCTATGGCATTGAGGGTAGATCTTGTGGTCCAAGTTGATGATCATTGAATTTATAATTCCATTGTTGTGCAAGTGTATAAGTCAATCACATTAGATTTTTGTGTACATAATTTTGTAATATTAAATAGAATAATAATCATGGAAAATACACCCATCAGTTGATATTTAATTTTTAAAATACAAATTAAATTTTTTTAAAATTAATTTATTGTTGCCATGTGACAACCTTGGCTAAATTCAAAATTTTATTGTTCATTTATGAATTGCAACATGGCAATTTATTCCAAATTTTTAAAGTTATTGACCGTTTATGGGTTGTCACATGGTAACCTAGTGCTAGGAAATGAACATTTTTTGGTCCAATTGTGTGACATCGCATAGAAACCAAAGTTTAATCTTCCTAGCCTAGGTTGCATATGATAGGAAGTATAGGCTAGGCAACCTAACTTAGGAGCCTAAACTAAAAATGAATTTAAAATAAGCTAGGTTGCAAGAGTGAGGATTTGAACCCCTTGCCTCCACTTCAATGAGGGTTTGAATCGTTATCCAATACTCTATAACTTTTTATTAGAAGCACAATTAATCATCACAAAGTTATAAATATTAACATATTTTTGTCTAAGTTTGACCTAGGTTTATTTAAGTTAACATAAGCCATCACCAAATCTAACCTAAGTTAAACTAGTCTAACCTAGGCCTCCTTAGGCTATTGTAGGTTAACCTAATATTACCTAAGGCTACTTAGGTTAAACTTAAAAACTAAATTTAAGGTAAATTAAACCAAATCTAAACATAGTTTAAACCCTAAGTGTAAATTAAACTTAAATTAAACCCAAAGGCTAAATTTAGGTGAAACTTAAATGTTTAACTTAAGTCAAACGTAAAAATTAAACTTAATCTAAACTTAAGTTAAACCTAAGTTAAACTTTACTCTTCAATAATTGTTGCCACATTCAAATGTAACCATGACATACGTTGCCTCATTGGTGGAGATGGACCTAACATAACATATTACATTATGAAGTATACAACTAAAAACCAAAATGAATTTGAAAATTTGACTACCTTCCATTTAAGTGCATTCGACAATTAGGTTAATCAAGAATCTAACCTTCCTAACAATGTAGATATTAACATAAAGTGACGCCAGAGGATATCAATCATGATATGTTCTCTGTCCTTTAAGCAAAAGATTGCAACTTCGATGGCATGCCTATATCTACTTCAAGGTGGTCCCTTTTACAAATCTCATCACATGGATCCAATAACATTTCAAGTTAGAATAAAGGATCTTCATCATGTTCCACATGCCAATTCAATCCTCCAACATTTTACAACTACATTTATTGAATTCAATATGATTCTAGTCATGGTGGAAATGATTGTAGCAGCTACAATTAATATGAACTGGATACCCCTTCCTACTATTTCATCTCCTATTTTAATGTACCCTTTTTTAAAAGACGTTTTAATTGTTTGTAATCTTAAACAAAAACAAAATGTCATGTTCATGTTAACAAGGTGCATGTTACTCAATTCATATGATAATCTTATATCTATAGAAACCTTTTTCACTTGTCTTGGTGGAGATGCAGGAACTAGTAAAGTCATGTCATCAAGGCTCTATTGACCTTAACCTCTAGCTAACAACAACCAAATTTTGTCAAGGTAGTATCGAAATGGGAATTGTTGTTATTAATGTTGAAAGTCAAATAATTCATGTAACCTTCAATTTCAAACTCCATGGAAAGCTACAAAGTGCCCAACCCACTATTAAGGACATTGAAAATTTTGTTAGACTACATCTATTGAACATTGAAGAGGTTTCAACATGTGCACAAACAATTTTTGGATCCAAAGATGCACACTTGAAACAATTTTAAAAATGCCCCAACATTGCAACTGGCGGAATGCACATCCTTTATTAAAGTGATTGGTTCCAACTTGGCCCTACAATTGACCCAACATTATTTACCCAACCTTCTCCGAATGCATTTGTTCAAAACTAGGTTGGCTACAACCTCTATAAAAAAATTAATCATTCAATCTATTTGATAGAAATCATGTGACAACAAGACAACCTGAATTTTACAACATCTCTTCGAAGATTTCGCACTAGAATTCCTAGTAACCATGATGTCAATGCCATCAATTCGAGACATATGGACTTCAATATTGTAACAACCACTTTTGAGTTCAAGCCTATTTTATTTATATCAAACTTGTTTAAGTCACTTTCAATTGTTCATGTGCAAAACTATTTGTCATACAAAGGGAATTTCCACCAATACAATTTCATGTTTGTGTCACAAGGGGCCACCATTTGACTTTTTCTATTCTTGCACATCAAAGCCTCAAATGTTTACGCGATGACAAAACAAGTTGTTTACCAATGATTTTGGAACTTGCAGTTGGAATGCCCATCATGTGCACAAAAAACAACTCTGGACCCATGGAAGTTGCTAATAAAACCTTGGGTCATGTTATTGGCTATCAATTGCCAGAAATTGCAACTACACATCACCAAGTCATTGATGAAACTTCTAGGTATATAATACTTGTTTCATCCATGTTACCTGAAATAGTCTTCATAAAATTGCTTAACCATGACCAAATTTTAGATCTTGAACTTTCACCTGGGATTATTGGCATCCACCCAATATGGGAATGAGATGTATTCATCCAGCTTCCAACCCAAAGTTTCATTGTTCCTATTGAACAAATTCCCATCGTCCTTGCCTTTGCCCTCATAATTGACAAATGCCAAGGATTAACCCTTTGAAGAGAAATCATGGGACCACTCTTACATCCATCCCAAAAAAACTTGAAAAAAATGGCACATTATATGTACCTTTATCATGAGTGAAATGTTTGGTAGACTTGCAAGTTCTTGACCCCTTTCCCATACTATTTTAAAATATTTTTAACTAATAAATGTTCACCTCACAAAAGACAAACATTTATGAGCTTTAGAGCACATTGCTTGATGCACATGTTTGCATCATACATTATGGGAAAATAAAAAAAACAAGTTAATATGAATTTATTTATAACAACCAAAGAGTTAATAGAATTTGGATTTGCAAATAACTACACATATACATCTGCATAACTTATGAACTTTGATGAGTGAACCCCATACTTTAAAATATTCCTTTTAATGTAACTCTCACATAAAGACTTTAGGATACCTATGTTAGTAGCCTCCTAAAATATGATTATCCTAACTACTTAAGTTAACCTAAATTACCCTAAATTAACATAGGTAGCTTTTGTATGCCTAGCTATTTAGATGCTTGTAAGTAATTTGATCTACACTTTCCCATCCTAGGCTATATAATCATGTAGTCATATAATGTCTTAAACAACTACCAACCCAATCATGGACATAGTCATGAATTGGGGATTATTAGTATTATGTGAATTTGAATTTATTCACCATCATTGTACTAGTTGAAGATATTGATGACATTGGTAACATAAAACTTTTTCAATTGAGTTTCATAACTTGCTAAGTTGGGCTTGAATGGCACTTGTATTGTAATTTAGTTTGTTTTAAAAAATAAAAGATTGATATCATGCAAAACTACAATAGGGTTGACAAGTCCTATATTCTTTGGATGAATACAAGTTTTCTTTTGCTAAGATAATTAGAGATGAATAAATTCAAAAATCACAATATCAAATGTTGCCAATAGATCTTTTTGATTATGCTCATCTTGAGGTTTGTCATGATATTGTTCTTGGAGTGTTAACATATAGGGTCAAATCAGTACAATTTTATAACATTTAGAAAAAAACAATCATTGTTGGTATTGATCCACAAGACAACATAAAAAGCTCAAAAAACATGGTTGTCAACTTGATAACATGGTACAACAAATAGCCCAATGTTGCATAGAGCCTAATGATATTTTGAACAATTTGGTTTTAAGCTTTCATTGTTTCAAAATGTCTTAATCCTTCAAGTACTTCAAAGCATTCATAGTTGAAATATCAATTCTTAGTTTATGACATAATAATGAAGGTGCAAGGTTACCAAATGGTAGTGATGGTAATTTTTGATATAAACACATAATAGAAACTTTTTAAATATTCAATATACTCCCTATTATTTGGTACCAAATTCAATTGTTGGCTTCAAGGTAAAAATTGAGAATAAAATTGCATTAGTGAAAGACATTTGACTTATCTCATGCACAAAAAAAATGGAAGAGGAATTTAATGTAAATGCAACTAAAAATAAAATCAAAACTAATCATGGACTTAACAGAGATTGGACCATTGTATGAAGCATGATTCTCTAATACTTAGAAGTAAGTATCCATGGGGATTACTTCCCAATGGGGCAATCAATAATTCTGAATTCTTGAATTTTTCATTTTTGAATACTTCATGTCCAAAACTTCAAAGCACCATAATTATCAAAAAACTTATCAAATATATGATCATTCCTATAACCCTCATCAAAAGCTTTCCAACATTAAATTAAAACCTTGATTTGGATTAATTTGTTCATCCAAATTTTGCTCTAAGTGTGTAAGACTTTTTAGGTCACTATGTGTTCCACATATTCAGATAATTTTATTGTTTGCAATACAACTATACTTGTAAATGGTAGCCCAAAATTGTATAACATTCTTTGAACTATTTTTAGTAACATGTTAACAACCATGCCATAAATGGTAATTGTTCCAAAGAAATGAAATAAGTCATTTTAAAGTTCATTTCTTCCTTTGCAAGGCTAGAACCGGTGAATTTCTTACTCAATGCATTTGTGGACATTAATTATTTATGTCATTATCTAAAATAGCCATTAGTGAAACTGAACTTGTCAAAGTGTTTATGGGCATTAGCCAAGGATATTCAAAGGTTAAAGGTTGTTAGTCATAATCCTTCCAATGCAAGGTTACTAGGTGGAAGTTCACAACATGCATTAACAATTCTTAATTCACCTAGTTCGGAACAAAAATATATGGATAATTTCAAGAGGCAAAACCTTTTTTTTTCAATCCCATTTGCTTAAGCTGACAATCAGATTTTCCCTAGTGCAAATATTTCTAACCTACCATGAATTCATGTAAACATTAGCTCCAATTCTCATTTCTTGTCTACCTTCAATCCTACATGAATTTTTAGATGCCAACATGATGTAGAAGGCCAATTCATTTCCACTGACCGAAAAGGCCTAAAAATTTGAAAACAAGTAGGGCAGATAGGTTGGTAACCGAACACTTAATAGTTCAAAGGGCTAGGGTTTAATGACCATGCATTTTATGGCCTTGATGTTTCAAGACTTTTGGTAGGGCACTAGTGTCACCACTAGTAGCCTTTTAGATATTCCAAATTGGCTAGTAAGGAATGCAAAAGTTGGAGCCTCCCAAAGTTAATGGGGTCTTTGAAAAAAAATCTCCCCTAGAATGCACTCCAACTTTATTAGTTGGATTTTGCAACTATAAAAAATTTGAAGAAAAAATATTGTTTGATACACATGTTTGCATCATGCATTATGCATTAAATCATATACAAAAATATCTAGTAATACATTACATTATTTATCATTTATCATTTTGATTTACTTAATTTATTTCAAATTTTTTTAAGGAAGATAAAATGCAAATAGAATCATTATTTTCAATTATGAAATTCTTGAATTGACATTAAATAACCTTCGATTAATCCAAAGTTTTTTTTCCCCAATCATGAGGTTCTAGTAGAATAAACACGAATGTCATTCATTTATTTGTATTGTTTAAACATCAATGTCATGTGCATTGCTTAGACATGATTGTTATATGCTCATTTGTATCATTTAGACATAAATGTTGTATGTATATTCATGTTGTTTACACATGAAAGTCATGCACACTACTTTTGTGTTTAAATAATGCACAACACTTGTGTTTAAATAACACGAACCTATGAAAAAATAAATTTCACACAGATTTGGAATTAACCCATGAAGCTTGTAATTTTTTTATGATGTGAATGGTAGAATTTCTCTTCAATTCTTGAATGTGCTTCCAAATGCAATAGAAATGAAATTTGTTGCAATATTTTATATTCAGGTATGTAGTATTCATTTGATTTCATTTGATTTGAACCCAAAATGTTTGACACTATAAAAAATCTTGTCTATCGGAACCACATTGCCCTGTAACTAGAGCTCCACAACAATTAATATACAATAACACTAGACAATTAGAACATGGAAATAAAAGCAATCAAAAAATAAAATTCCACATCAAAAAATTAAGGAATTTTAATGTAATTATAGTTTAATTGCGAATGGTACACCTATACAATGTAATGTACACACTATAATACAAATGTAATCAATCATGTTAGATTTATTAACAAATTGCATTTTGGTTGTGCATGCCAATTGTATTACAACTAGTGTAAAAGTAGCATCTAATTAACAACATGCTATAAAAAATGTATAGTGTCAACACATCTAATCATGCCACATATACACGTTTTCACTACCCATTAAATATGACACTTCCAACTAATTCTCAATTATAATTTCCATTGATACAATTAGTTATGTCACTATGTTGCCACTATAGAAGTATCATTTTCCCATTATTTTATGATTGTTTATTCAATTGTTAATAGATTCATAACTTTAAAAATTCATATTTAATACTTAATATTTAATAATTAATTTACTTTATTACTATGAATCAATTAACGTAAAATAAATAAATAATTTTAAATATGAATTAATCAATCTAATTCAAAAAAATAAATTGTTAATTAATTCAAATAAGTAGCTATAAGATAACCCAAATTTTTAATTTTGAAAATTCAAATGATTAATTATTTGAGTTTTACTTGAATTCAGATTATTAAATATTTGATAATTAACTAAATAATTATTGGAATTAAAATAATTAGTTCAAATCATTATTTTAGATAATTAATTATTGACTATTAATTCACATATATAATTATCAAATAATTACCTATTAGATTCTATAATTTACAAAATTAAAAATGTACATAAAGAATGTGGGAAATGTTTTTTCTAGTTGCAACTTAATTTGTATCTAATTTGCAACTAAAAGATTTAACCCATATATTTTGTCCATGAACCTCATCTCACAAACTATACAAAAAAGATGTCCTTTCTTGTGTGTGCATATTAAAATACATGTGTCAATTTGGGATGAACTCGAAAAAATTTAACCTTAAAAAAAAAAATATATATATATATATATATATGGCTATTATTTTGCTTACCTACTACCCTTCTACCTTCCTACTTACCTAATTTTACTTACATACCTAGGTAGGTAGCTAGGACCTAACAACATACCTACCTATGCTTATGCATTGACTACCTAACTACTTAAATTTTATTTTATTTTCTCAAAATTCAATTAATATGCCACATGACAACTTTTGATTGTGCCATGTGTCACAATCCAAGACCATATAAAATAAACAATCATAATGTATGGTAAAGATCAATATTTCAAAAAGAAAATAATTTCACCCAAAATTTTCATAATGCCAAATGTTAGATTTTGATGGATTGTTGAAAAGTAAAGTCATTACCATTGTAGTTGCAAACTTGTTACATTAGAATTGCACAATAATTGTTCATACATAGATGTAATTGAATTGCATGAGTTGCATATGTATATGGTTTCACATACGATGAATTGCATATGTTGCAACTCATGTAACTTGTCTAATAACACTCATGTTTGTGGAAATACATTCAGTTGCAATGGATTGGAAATGGTTGTTGCAATTCAAAAATTCAGTTGTAAGTCCAATTGCAAATCACCCCATTTTTTCATAGTGTAATAAACCAAAAATGATTTTTTAAAGGAAATTCAAATGGATTTGGTCAATTGATTTTTCCTTTTGTTTTTGGGGTTGCATGGGGTTTTTTAAAAGTTTTCAAATGGACAATGCTTTCATTTTTTACAAACAAATATTTAATAAATGGTCATCATGAGTTTCATATTGTAGCTTAAGGTCAATTTCATCATTCAGTAATCCTTGAAACCTTAAAATGGAATCCATAAAATGTACACAAGGAGGTGTCAAAAATAACAATTATTTCACATTAAAAATCATGGAATTTGTGAAAGCTTCTTTTACAAGCCACTACTTGATTGTTGGGTTTTGTGATAAATATTAGGTGACCCATTTCCTACCCACCCCGCTAAGCAACAACAAGAAAGAGCCAACATTTGTGTTTGTTTAATTTCTTCATATTATCGAATTCACAAGTTAGTAGCTACATTATTAGATCATTTTTCCTTTTTTTCACAATTTGACTCCGATAACAACAAGCCTTGCAATTCATTTCAAAACCCTTAGGGATCATTTTTTTTCTCTTACAAAACTTCTAAGTATCATTAACTATGTAATGGGTCTAAGAGCTTATTGTAAAAAATGCCTTCTAACTCAAATGCCATGTACTTTTAAGTGTTTTCAATGGTAGACTCCATGAAGTCCATTTCAACAACTACAATTTTTCTAACTATTGCGTTACAAGAAGGCCTTATGACCATTTCCCATCATGGTTTGGTAATAAACTTTTCATCAAATCCCAAGTTTGCAAAACAAACTATGATGAAATTCTCTTCTTTGAATAGTAATGGAAACTCCTGGCTCCTAATAGACTCTATACTACACCACATGTAGGGGCTCAAGCACCCTACTAATTCCAAAATGGTGCTTGAAATGGGAAATTGATAATAGCAACAATAGTAGTAGTAAGTGAAACAAATGTGAAAAAACTATCTAGATTTTCTTCTAGCTATTATTCAACGAGATTTAATGTGTTGGTAAAATTGAAATCAATGAAACAAAGTCCTACAAATGAGACCAAGTCTAAAGATGTGATGTGTGATGACAAGAAGAAGTTAGATGAGATAGTCTCGAGGAAATGACATTAATGTGACAATCTTGTTGTAGGAAGCCTTCGTAGGAATAATAGAAATTGGTACAAGAAAAAGATACTTTAATCAAATGTTTCTTCTTCACTGATCTTATTACAAACAAGTTTATAATTCATGATTTTTATCTTTTGCAAAAAGTAAATCTAAGAAACGACTACCTTTTTCATTGAGAATCACACATGTGGTAATTTGATCATGACAAGTTTGAGTTTCATCATCATTGGCAATGATCTACCACTATTCTTCATGGCACTAAGAAAATGATATTCAAACATGAAAAAAACAACAAGGAATCTATTAGCATTGCAAAATAAAAAGATGCGAAAAATCTAACAATGACAAATTGTCAATCCATCAACAAGAAGACTTCAAACTATGCTACAACATAAAAGTTGATTTCAATCCCATTAGTGGTTTCTTGTCAAGGAAATAATGAGTTCCAAACCTCAACTTAATTTGCCTAAACAAAACTAGATTCATGTGTGCACAAAAAGGGGCCAAATCATCAATAGCCATAAGTTACTAAGAAGGTAAAAAGAAACAAGCTCATGAATTATAATTCCAAAATGGTGCTTGAAATGGGAAATTGATAATAGCAACAATAGTAGTAGTAAGTGAAACAAATGTGAAAAAATTGTGTAGATTTTCTTCTAGCTATTATTCAACGAGATTTAATGTGTTGGTAAAATTGAAATCAATGAAACAAAGTCTTACAAATGAGACCAAGTTTAAAGATGTAATGTGTGATGACAAGAAGAAGTTAGATGAGATAGTCTCGAGGAAATGACATTAATGTGACAATCTTGTTGTAGGAAGCCTTCGTAGGAATAATAGAAATTGGTACAAGAAAATGATACTTTAATCAAATGTTTCTTTTTCACTGATCTTATTACAAACAAGTTTATAATTCATGATGGTGAACAATAATAGTTGGTGGTCAATAGTAGTAGTAACAACTAGTGGGCTAGAAGTTAACAGTGATCAATCTTCACCTTTTCCAAAAAACAATTCAATTCCTAGAATGAAAATAAAAAGTTGAAGTGACAGCTCTATAAGGAGGTAGGTAGGGGAATGTACTTTTGTTTTGTTATTTGTTGTCATGGATTGTGATTGGAATGTTCTACTTGCAATCCAAATTGTTGTTGGGATGTCTTACTACTTCAATATTGCATGGTGTGCATGCAATGGAAAATGTTATGCCATATTTTCAAAATAACAAAAGTTTCACCAAAAAAAAATCATCAATTAACTTTCAAACCATTATGACAAGATGGTGTGCATAGGTACTTCAAATTGATATAGAACTCAATAGAATTTCATTTTTTTCTTACAAGGTCTTTCAACTTGAAAATGTCCTTGATATCATTAGGGGCAAGTTCTAAAATTATAGTCTTTAAATCCTTGACCAAACATTGTTCCATGATAATTCATGTATCTTCTTCAATGTTTCGAGCAATATCATCAAGCTTAATTGGATCACAAGTTTCTATTTCTTACGTAAGATTTAATGAGAATAAAACTACAGTGGTGCATTCACTCCCAATGCTTCCATTTGAAAATTTGGATTAAAGCTTTGAAATAGGCCTGCTTTTTCCCAACCTTTGCAAATTATGGCTTTTCATTCATTGGATTATGTCCATGCACAAAACAAGCAACACAAAGGTGAGATTTGATCACTAACATTCGAAAATCCTCTTTTGGATATGTTTTGTTCAACGTTTACTTCTTGATGATTAAAGATGTCCACATATGGAATTGTTGCTTGGAAAAATGCTTGGATGTCTATTGGACTTGGTAGATTACATATGTAGGCTAAAGCTTTACCATACAAATATGGACACCAAACAATCCTGCGAGTATTTTGATTTCATCCAATTTATTAATATAGAGCTTTTGTGAACAAACCAACAATTGATGAACCAAATCATATTTTGGTTCTTTGGCAAATTTAATTTTTAAATTTGAAACTTCATGTAGAGAATCAAAATCCTTTCAATAAACTATTAACAAGTTTCAAATGTGGACCAATATGTAAAATGAAAACCTATAGTTAAACAAAAGATTTTTCCTATAATTTTTAAAGGGAGAAATATGATTATTGATCATATGAAAGTAATTTGCAAACGTAAAAGGTTTCCATTAGCCAAAGATGATATTACAACTAACTATAATTTGTCATTTGTCCTTAATCCCTAAGACATGTATGTATTTTTGCTTTTTCATCTCCCATGTCCTCTTTCCTCATGTACGTACTAAATGAACACATGTTTGATTTGTGTTAATAATCAATGTTGTAGGGATGTTATATGTTTTAACAAGATAAGCTAGATCTTGTAGTCCATTTATGTCCCTTGATTTGCCCAATTTGGGGTAGTTTTGTTGTTGTTGTCATAATTGATATGTATGACTGCCTAAAATAACTTTCATAAAATGTTTCACCCATTATAATGTAACCTCAAATGAATAAATTAGCAATTTAAGCGTTTCGTATTAAAAAAGCCATGGATGATGGGTTGGACTATGGGTATTGAATTTTGACTGCCTAGTTTGAACCTTCCATGAGATGTGAGCCATTCTACTTCAGATCTTGCCAACTTGTCAAATGAAGTTAAATTGTGTTTTCTTGATTTTTTGTGGAATGTTCAGAGATAGTGTAAAACATTTGTTAAGTTCTTATGTTTTCCCAGCACAATTTGAATTAAGGGCCAAAGTTGTGGGTCAAACCATTTTGTGCATGTACTTATTTTATTCTTGGGCCTTTGGTTATTTCTTTCTTCGTCACTTTCTTGTTTGATTTGTTTGCCAAATGAATGTAATTTCAATTGAGGTTGCAACTTAGCCCTTCCAATTAGGTGCTAGTTTATTTTCATTATGACCTTTTGTAGATTGGTTTTTTCATTATTAATTGCCAACATTTCTATTTCATGATGTAAGGTCTCTTCATGTTCTTCCTTCCTAACCTTCTAAAACATTAAGTAATGTCCTATTTTTTGCACCCACATTTCTTATACTTCTTTCCAAACCTTTGCAATCTAAATTTGTAATTAACAAAATTAATTTGATTGTCATTATCAACACATCCATTTTATGAAAAAATCCAAGATTCTAACATCAATTCCACAAAATTTGACAATTTATCATACTAAAAATTTATGCCATCATATAGAACATACTTTATTCTATTTGTGGTTAAAATATGGAATAATTTGAACAAATATTGTTCAACTACAAAATTAGACATGATTCTTGAGCCATTTTAAAAAACATTTAAGGACATGTTTTAAACATTTAAATAAAAAAAATCACCTGCCATTTTAATCAAGAAGAATATGAATATTTAATGAAAAAAAAAATCTACCAAAAAAATTATTTCATAAATGTAATGATCATCGAAAGTAGTTTCTTGAAAATGATTTTGAAGTGAAACATTCTTTTTATGTACCCCAACCGTGAATATACCTAGAAGAAGATTATCAATTACTAGGGAGAGTGTTAGTTTTATGAATATTATCAAGAATGGGATAGGTGGTTGGAGGATTGGTGATTCGATAAAGAGGGTTCTAAACCTATACTTGAACGATCTTGATGCATTAAGGAATAGGCTTAAGACAATATAAAGATGCGATTGTGAGTATTCATGTTTGTATACTTTGTTTTTTTGTACTTCTTTGAAGTATGCTTACTGGTCTATATATTGTTGTGGTTGTAGATAAAGAAGGTAGATATTACAACAAGGTAGATGTCAAAAGGGTGAATTCATCCAAAAAAATGCAAGAAGCTTGAGATTGAATCACCTACACCTATAAAAACATTCACCACAATCATGACAAAAAAATTTCTTAAGATTCACAACTTCAGAACAATTTTGACAAATTAAAAAATAAAGGTAAATTATCTTTTCATCTTCAAATCTTGGGCAAGACATTCAAGTGACTTTAACAACTTGATACAGAATGACATGACAATAGGCAATTTGTTTTGATCCAAATGTTTGCTAATCTTGTTAAGAAAAACTATAATTGATTCTTGATCTTGACAAAGTTATATGGTTAAGTAAACATACATCCACTAAGTAGGTAGTTTTAATATGTACATCCAACATGTGACAAATGTCAAAAAAATTCCAAATTCAAATGGATGAAAAAAAAAATTCATCATGTTAAAATAAAATGGTTTTTTGAAAAAAAAAATTATCAATTCTTATAGTGATGAAATTGACTCTACGTTACAATATTAAGATTCATACAGTCAACATGAATGTCATGTTGAAAGTGTTCTTTTGAAGTTTTAAATCTAACTTTGGCTAACACCTACCCAATCTTGCATGAGCTTCAATCTAGCTACTTTGCATGATCTCAATCTATCTATGCTATCTTGTCATTCCTTGCTTCATTTTGGCTCAAACTTTGATAAAAATTTGTTGAATTTGTAAAGTTTTGAATTCAATGATTGCATTTATAACCCCATTTATGGACGAGTTGATTGGACCAAGTTTTTAACTAATGCTTTTGAATAAATGTAAAATGGTTGTAAAAAGGACTTACACACCTAAAGACTATAAATGGTCACAAAAATTCAATAAAAGATGAATGATCGAAATCATCATGGGGAGACAAAAAGGGAAAGCCAAAGAAAGGCCAAAAGATGCACAGCCTGCAGGAACCCAAAAAAAAAAAGGAGAGAGCTAGTCCCTCTCATGGTAAGACAATAAAAGGAACAATCCATGTAAGGGGCAGGCTTTATAAGAAATGGGAGATTAGCGTAGTCTAGTAGCATTAATCACTTGCACATATCTAGCAGATTAGCAACAAACAGTTGTGGTATTCCACAAACAGTAAAGACGTTATGAATGTCTTTCTGTAAACATGACAGTTGGTATTAATCACTTGCACGTATCTAGTTGATTCGCAATTTGAGGGATTCCAAAAACAGTAAAAGACTTCATGAATGAATTCGCCTTTCTATAAACATGACAGCTACTGTGTATATTATATCATCATCATACATTACAGCTACAATCATAAGACATTGTGATGACAATCTCTTTGTGCATAAAACGCTCCTGGATTTCTACTTTTCTGTGGGCCTGGTGAAAGCTGTAAAACAAAAACAAACAAAACATCAAAAAGCCTTCCTATCCAAAACAAAATCGATAATACCTACTACTACTACTGTTCATAATCCTTGGAAACCACCAGCCAAAGAAGAAGACTTGTGAACATGACTATGTAAATGCTCAAAGTGTGAACTTGTTCAATTTTGGGGGAAATAAAATAAAATAAAGTTTAAAACTTCATGACTCAACTTCAATATCTCCTCCCCCCTCCCCCACCCCCCCTCACCTTAGTTTAAAATTTTCAAAATCACCTCCAAAGTCCCATTCATCAAGGGCTTTCCAATAATACCACAGACTTGCATGCATTCCTTGCAATTTTTTAGTTTTTGATTTTGTCAAATTTTCTTCATAAAAATTGTTCAATATTCAATTGCTCTTGCAAACAACATATGTCTATAATTTACCAAACTACTTTGGTGCACCCCTCCCTATTTATCAAGAGCTTTTCCAACGTTACACCAAAGTGCGGTGGGGGGCACCGTGATTTGAGAGATCTCAATAAGACAAACAAAACAAACAAACTAGCCTCCATAATATATAGGTTTGAAAAAGTACCGGCCAACTAACTTTGCAAAGGATACAGGCTTTCTCCCTATAATAAACATGCAAAAAAAATTTGTTCCAACACCGACCATGTTCAGAACCCATATCTCAATGTGGGTTGTTTGTCAGTGTGCTTGGTTTGTGTCGTGGACCCCGGAATGATTTTTCACGAAGCTGCTTATCTACAAAGAGTCTCTTGTGGGACCTCAAATTGCCAAGAAGAAGAAGAAGAAGCCTGTTATCGAAATAAGTTTTGTGTGGACCTGAAGATTTTATATATATTTATTCACTAGATCTGCTACAAAGCAGAAGCTTTACCCAAAGCAACAACCAGAACACAGGCCAAGTACTCGCTTGTTTTCATCTTGCCATAAAGGAATAAAATATTGCCCAACTTCCCAATTGTCGGGCAAAGGGGGAACACATGAAAATCGGCCGCGATGAAGGATTAGTGGTATGCTCAAAACCAATAAGTGCGCCAATGGGATTGTCAACGCACTAGAGATTGCTAAGGAAAATTGGCGTTGGTTTCATTCGTACATGATGTGGTTAGCTAAATACAAGAAAATAGAGTTTGAACAAATAACTTCTTTGGGGGTAACAACGACCACCAAAACAACACACCGCCTTTAAAAAAAAGAGTGGAAAAAGCAACTTCTTATGGGGGTTTCTATTGTAAAGCACTCCAGGGTTTTTTATTTTCTTTGCCTTCAAAAGCACCTCCTGGCATGGAAGATGCTTTTGCCGATTGACATGAACTTCCACCATTTGCATGCAAAACCTTCCACCATTCAAATTAGAAACCTTTCAATACTTTGTTGTGGGAAGGCCAACTTCTACTTCCCTAATTTTTAGGCCTATGCCTTGGGGCTATCACCCTTGATGCTACAATCCTGAACCTATGGAAGGCCTACCCCAATTTGTAATGCAATAAGGAATTTTCACTATGACTAAGGTTTATTAAAGCTTCTGTGTTCCAAAAGAGAATTGCTCTAGTGATTCCTCTCTATTATTTTCAAAGGTCTAACTAGCTTCCAGTTCGAACAAGTTCTCTTCCATATACCTTCTGAAATGGAAAGAGAGCTGAAAAGCAACCCCAATTTTATAGTGCACCAGTTCCTAAGAAAGGAAAATTGTACAATTATGGAAATTTCCATACTAGCACACCCCTTCTTTCTATATCAACCAGTGTTTTTTTCCAATAACTTTTTTCATTTTTTGACAAAATAATGGGGATTTTTATAAAAAATTGTTGTGTATAATCTTTTTGAAAAAAAATTCCAAATTTTTTATATCACAAAATTATTTAAAAAACCCTAATTTTGACCCAAAATGGAGAAATTGCTTTCATACATATAAAAACTACACACATATATAGGTAGTGGAGGTTTATGGCCTAGATTCATACCAGGAAAGCTTGTTGGAAATCAACAATTGACCTTACAATTGAACTGTTTCAAAATCCTCAAAGAAACTGTTGGGTTTCATGATAGAACTGAAAAAGAACCAGTGGTCTTTTGGCCAGTTATTTCACTTTTTCAATAGAAAATTTGAGAACCATGGTTCTGTTTCAGAACTGAGTATTCCAATTTGTGAGAATCATGGTTATGAATCTCAAGAATCGCCCTGATACCCAGTTCAGGGATTTGGTGTGGTTTCTAATACCCGCCCAACATTGGTCCAGAGAGGGAGGGTTCTGTTGTTGGAGGGCATGGCAAAAAGCTCCTACGAAGCCCAAGCTCCCAAGCCCTAGAACAGTATACACCACCCCCCCCCCCCCCCCCCCCCTCTGTTTTACTCCCCACTCTCACAAACACCACAAAACGTGTTTATTAAAAATCTATAAACAACTT
>Ga0116227_10007497_pt1 | contig 21233 bp, 19 predicted proteins | sample S1TSphgellanicum_FD_89693 | JGI IMG/M metagenome (GOLD analysis project Ga0116227, IMG submission 89693) | Host-associated microbial communities from peat moss isolated from Minnesota, USA - S1T2_Fb - Sphagnum magellanicum MG | ecosystem: Host-associated > Plants > Peat moss > Unclassified...
ACTACATCATCAACGGCCAGAAGATCTGGACGTCTTATGCCGGTGTCGCCGACACCTGCTTCCTGCTCGCGCGCACCTCCGCAGGCAAGAACGGCATTTCAATTTTCCTGCTGCCGATGAATACGCCCGGCGTTACCGTGCGACAGATTCCCAGCATCATCGGTGAAGGCGACATCCACGAAGTGTTCTTCGACAACGTGGAAGTCCCGGCTACTGCGATGCTTGGCGCAGAAGGCCAGGCCTGGGAGATCGTGCGCACATCGCTTTCGCTTGAACGTGTCGGCATCCCGCGTTTTGCACTTGCGGCCCGTATGCTCGACCGCGCCGTGTCCACGCTCAGGAAATCCGGCCGCTTCAGCGGTGGCGCGATCGAGCAGGCGGCCCGCGCCAAGGCTGCTTGCGAAGCAACACGGCTGTATAGCTACAGCATCATCGACCAGCGCAAGCGCGGTCTTCCGCCCGGGCCCGAAGCCAGTGCCGCGCGCTTTGCGACGGTCACTGCCGAACGCTTGGTCGGCGAGTTCGTCGTCGAGCAACTGCCGGATACCCTCGCGGGTGGCGACCCTTTGCTGCTCGCGCATCATCAGCGCGCCATCGTTGCAGGCATCGCCTCCGGCGCTGCCGAAATCCAGCTCAACCTGATCGCCACCGAATTACTGCGGCTGCCGCGGGAGCCTCGCCAATGAATTTCACGCTCACCGAGGACCAAACTGCGCTCACCGGCGCGATTGATCGGCTGGCGACACACTTCGAATCCAAGCCCACCGATTTCCACGGCTTCACGCTCGCCGGAACGCAGCTGGAGCAGGAACTGATCGACGGCGAATATTTCGACATCGCCAACATTCCCGAACTGGGGCCGCTGACCGCGGCGATGACTGTCGAGCGTCTCGCCTGGCTGCCCTGCACCGCTGAAATTGCATTGTCGATGCTGCTGCGACCTCATCTTGCGACAGTGCTGCCGCGGCCATTTGCCGTGGTCGACAACGGTCGCCCGGGACGCTTCGTCGCGAGCGCAAAAACCCTTTTCATCATCGACGGCGATAGCATCGGCATCGCGCATCCATCGGTTGATGCCGTTGAAGCGGTCGATTCGATCTACGCCTATCCCATGGGTCTGTTCAAGGGCAGCGCATCGGTCGCCGTGCTCTCCAAGTCCGAAGCCGCCAATGTCCGCAAATGGCTGCGCATTGCACTCGCCGCCGAGATCAGTGGCTTGCTGCACGCCGCGATCGCTTCAACCGTAGAGCACCTGAGCATTCGCAGGCAGTTCGGCCGCTCACTCGGTACCTTCCAAGCACTACGCCATCGCATGGCCGAATGCACGGTGCTTGCAGGTGGCGTGCGTTGGCTGGCGCTGAAAGCGGCGTCAACCGAGAATGAAGGCGACGCGGCCCTCGCGGCACTGCATGCCCAGGAAAGCGCGACACGCATTGTCTACGATCTGCATCAGATGCTCGGCGCCATGGGCATGACGCTGGAGCATCCGCTCCATCTCTGGACCTATCGCATCAAGGCCCTGCTATCCGAACTCGGTGGACGCGGCGGACAGGCGCTGGCTGTCGCGGAATACTGTTTTGATAGCGCTGCCTGAGAACAGGCTGGCCCGCTGACAATCGAGGCTGGCGCCTGTCACACTAGCCCGTCAGTCGACGAACACAATCTCCAAAGATGGGCAGCACAACAGGCAAATCCCGTGCATCCGGTGAAGATGCAGCGCCCGCGCACTCCTATCGCGGCGTGCTGCTGTTCATGCTGGGCGTCCTGCTGTTCGCCTGCATGGACAGCTCGACGAAATATCTCGTGGCCCATTACGAGGTGCCGCTGGTCGTCGCGATCCGCTACATCGTCAACTGCCTGCTGATGGTCATCCTGCTGACGCCGTCGCAGGGCAAGAAGCTTGTTCACACAAAACGTACAGGGCTGGTCCTGGTTCGCGGCGTCTGCCTCGCGATGGCGTCGCTGTTTGTGGCATTGGCATTCCAGCGCATGCCCATCGCCGAAGCGACCGGCATCCTGTTCCTGTCTCCCCTGCTGGTTGTCCTGGTCGCGGGTCCCGTGCTCGGCGAACGTGTGGGTGCATTGGGCTGGATCGCGGCGATTGCCGGCTTCAGCGGGATCCTGCTCATCGCCCATCCAGGTTCAGGCATGGATTTACTGGGAACCGTCTTCGCGCTCTGCGCGGTGGTGATGACGGCCGCGTATCAACTGCTGTCGCGCATCCTCGCCAGCACGGAGCAAACCATTCCGATGCTGTTCTATACCGCCCTGATTGGAGCGATCGGCTTTGGGCTGTTCATACCGTGGTCCTGGGGCGGACCGGCGCCAACACTGCTACAGGTCCTGCTGTTCCTGGGTACCGGCATCTTGGGCGGCCTGGGCCATTTTCTCTTTACCGCAGCGCATCGTGAGGCGCCTGCGTCGATGCTGGCGCCCATCATGTATACCCAGCTACTCTGGGCTGGCCTGCTGGGATGGATCGTGTTCGGTCACGTGCCGGAAAGCATGAGCATCGCCGGCATGATCATCGTCGCCGCATCGGGCGGCATGGTCGCACTGAAATCGCACATCGCGAGACGAGTCCAGTCGGAACCCATCGAATAACGGCGGCGGGATTTTCCAATCGTCCCGCGTGATGCCGTTCAGGGCTTCAGCAATACGAATCCATACTGCTTGAACGTTGCCGCCGCTTCCGGCGAAGTGCTGAGGTAGGTCATGAAAGCCTTTGCTTCGGGACGGGCACCGCTCACGAGGGCGAACGGGTAGACGATGGGCTTGTGCGTTGCGTCCGGGAAGCGCTCAAGCACTTCGACCTTGCTGCTGATCGCGGCGTCCGTCGCATAGACGATGCCTAGCGGGCATTCACCACGTTCGACAAACGCCAGCGCCGTGCGGACGTCATCCGTACCGACGATTCTGCCGCTCAGCTGTGACCACCAGCCGAGTTGCTCAAGGCTCTGCTTGGCATAGATGCCCACCGGAACAACGCCCGGCTCGCCGGTGCACAGCTTGCCCTTGAAGGCATCCGCGATCTTGAAGTCGTTTTTCATTTCGACCGGAAAGCGCCTGCCCTTGGGAACAATCAGGACCAGGTCGTTGCCGAGGAGATTCACCGCTGTGCCTTTCTCGATCTTGCTGCGATCGTTGAGGTAGTCCATCCAGGACAAGTCAGCGGAGGCAAAGATGTCGGCAGGCGCGCCAGCCTCGATCTGCTTGGCCAGCGCTGATGACGCGCCGTATGCAATGCCCGGTGCCGGGTGATTCTGTTTCTGCCACTGCACGGAGATATCGTTCATCGCATTGGTCAGGCTCGCCGCAGCGAAAACACGCACCGGCTCTTCTGCAAACAGCGAGGTCGAGCACAGCAGCAGGATGCACGGAATGAGGGCGCGACTCAGGAGATTCATCGATCAGCTCACGTTGGATGACATCGTTATATATCGTGGTATATAACGTGCAACGATGTCAATTTTGTTTCCGCTTAATGACAAGGGGGATTTATGCGTCGTCGCTTCATGGTTGCCGCTGTTCTTGCCGTCTCATCACTCAGCTCCACCACAACCTTTGCAAAGGATGATCTTCTCGACACCCTGGCACAGAAAGGGATTCTGACGCCGGAGGAATACGACAAGCTGAAGACGCAACAGAAAACCGAAGTCATCGTCGATACCACCGACGGCTTCAAGATCGTTTCGGTCGACAATGCCAACTCGCTGCAGGTGGGCACGCTGCTCCAGCTTGACCTGTCCCAATACAAGGACGACAAATCCGATCTCTCCAACGGTAGTGAACTGCGCCGCTCGCGCATCTCAACCTCCGGCACCGTGCTCAAGGACTGGCAGTACCGCTTCGAGTATGAGTTCAGCGGTACCGCGGGCGTGACCGACGCCTATGTCGCCTACACGGCGTTCAAGCCAGTCATCATCACCGTCGGACAGTTCAAGGTTCCCATCGGCATGGACCAGTTGGCCGCGGACAAGAATCTGACGTTCATGGAACGCGCCCAGACCTTCGCATTCATGCCGCCGCGCTCTCCTGGCCTGATGGTCGGCACTTCCGGCTACAACTGGTCACTGAACGGCAGCATTTTCGGTGAACCTGTTGGCAACGCTTCCGCTGGCGATGAGGGCTTTGGAGTGGCATCACGTGCCACGTTTGCGCCCGTGCTGACGCAAAGCAATCTGGCACACCTGGGCCTCGGCGCAGTCTGGAGAAAGCCCACCAGCAACAACAGCACTGACAAACTGTCCTCCGCCATAACGTTCAGCAGCAAACCGGAGTCTGACGTCACGGCGACGAAGTTCGTCAACACCGGCGAGATCAAGAATATTCACCAGTACAGCATCGAATCACTGGAACTGGCAGGCCAGATGGGCGCAGCCAGCATTCAAGGTGAATATCAGATCGTGCAGGTTCAGCGCGAAATCGGCTCCAAGCTGAATTTCAACGGCTGGTATACGCAGGTTGCCTACACCCTGACCGGCGAGAAGCGTCCTTACAAGGCGGACAAAGGAGTATTCGACGGCATTCGCCCCAACAAGAACTTTGGGCGTGACGGCTGGGGCGCCTTTGAAGTCGCTGCGCGCATCAGTGGCATTGACCTGACCGACAATACGGTGCAGGGCGGCAAGGAGCGCAACGCAGCGCTGACCTTCAACTGGTATCTCAATCCCTTCATGCGGGTGAGCGCCAACGTCGTCAAGGTGCTGAAGCTCTATGACAGCGGCGCCACGGGAACCACGCCGGCCGGCACGGCCGTGAATGGTGACGAGCCGATGGTCTTCCAGCTGCGCGCGCAGCTGGCACTCTAAGACCACAGGCCAGGCCATCGGGAGCGAGCGCACCGTCACCAGAAGACGGCACCCGCTCCCGATGATTTATTTCCAGTCGAAGCTCACGCCCGCCAGCGCCGTACGATCCGTGCCCGGGTAGTAAAAGCGGCTGTTGCCATCATTGACGCTGATCGCGCTGACATAGCGCTTGTCGAGAAGATTATCGATTCGCACAAACGGGCGAACGCTCCAGCGCGCGAGCTCCCATACATAACCGGCATCGATTCCAACCAGGCCATAACCAGATGCGAAGACGGTGTTGCTGTCATTCGCCGCAATCGCGCTCAGGTATTGGCCATTGACAGACGCGTGCCAGCCGGTCTTTGCACCCCAGTTCAACGCGGCATAGACATTGGATTGCGGCACGCCAGGCAGGCGGCTGCCCGCTGACACCGGAACGGTGGGTGGTGAGCAACCCGCGACAGCGCAGGTGAGATAGGAGTCACGCGCGGTGGCGCTCAGGTAGGTATAGGACAGCTGTGCCTTCAGGTTCTGTCGCAGTTGAGTTTCCAGCCCCACTTCCACGCCCCTGCGCCAGGTGTGCCCGACGTTCTGATAGGTGGAGCGGCCCGATTTGTTCGAATAAACCGCCAACTCGTTGGTCGTGTTGGTACTGAATACGGCAACCTCGGCCTTCGTACGCTCACTCAAGCGCAGCTTGGCGCCAACCTCGGCATTGCGGCTGCGTGCAGCCTGCAAGCCAAAGTTCAGGCCTGCGCTGGCATCCGGGCGATACGCCAGCTGCGCAATGGTTGGTGTCTGGAAACCTGCGCCATACGAGGCATACCAATGCATCCAGGGCCGCGCCTTGAACATCAGGCCCAGCACCGGAGAAGTGGCGACATAGGTTTTGCTGCCACTGGTATCCGGATGGTTGGCGTCGACCGGGAACAGATCATCCGAGTCAAAGTTGACGACACTGCGACGAACGCCGACCAGTGCCGACCACTGCTCTGCAAAAGCCCAATTGGCCTCTGCGTACTGATCAAGGTTATAGACGGTATTGATCTCGTCGCGACGCAAATTCCCCTTCACGCCGCACGCTGTACCCGCCGAAGTGCACATGGGCCCGGAGCCAACGAAATTGTTAAAGCCGCGACGATGCTCATGCACCTCGTCGTAATTGACGCCAACCACCAGGCTGAAAGGGCGATTCAGTAACTGCGAGCGATACGTCCAGCGTGCATCGGCGCCGCCGTAGTAGTTGTTCAGATTGACCGTACCGCCAGGACTGGCCAGTGCATTCTGGCTTGAGATGGGAATGGACAGGAACTGCTCGATCTGTCGCTGACCGTAATAACCCAGCACACGCAAGGTCTGCGTATCGCTGAGCTGGTATTCATAAACAGTACCGACCTGCGCCTGCTGCGTGCTCTTGCGCGTGTTATAGGAAATGGCCGCAGGATCGACCTGCTGCGGATTCGCGTCATATGCCGCCGGCGTAAGCCCCATCGGATCCTGCACGAACGGTGCAGACAGATAGTTGGTCATCAGGCTTAACTTGCCGTACCTGCCCAACTGGAAGTTGACCTTGCCGTTCAGGGACTCACGGCGCGCATTGGCATGTTCGCGATAGCCATCGGTCTGGAAATGGGTGAAGTGCAGATTGTAATCAGCGATGCCCTCGACTCCGGCAGCACCGATATCCGCGCGCGCGGTTCCATAACTGCCACCCGCGGCGCCACCCGAAATGCCGGGCTGGCTGGCGCCATCGGCGGTATAGATCGCGACAACGCCGCCCGCTGAATTTCCGTAGAGCGCCGACAACGGCCCACGCAGGATTTCAACCCGGTCCGCCGAGGCAAAATTGAAATTGCTGCTGGCACCCTGCCCATCTGGTTGTGATGCCGGAATGTCATCCACATACAAACGCACGCCAAGAATGCCGAAGGTGGAATTGGCGCCAAAGCCACGGACGGAAATCTGTTCCTCCTGCGCATAGTCCTGGCGGTTGCGCGCGAGGATGCCAGGCACGGCCTTCACGCCTTCGGAAAGATTGATGCCGAGATTGCCTTCGTAGAATTCATCCGCCGACACGCTGCTGATCGACGCCGGCACGTTGTAAGGCGCTTCACCGACGCGGGTACCGGTCACCGTCACGGGCTCGAGCACCTGCACCGGCGATTCATCCGCGTTGGCCACTGCACAGAAAATCAAAGGCAGCATTGCAAAACTGCGCGTGGTGCGCGCAGTTGGGACAAGCGGGAACTTTCCATCCAACAATCGACTACACAGCAAAACTGTAACCTCCATTCACCGGATAGGTCTGGCCGGTAATCCAACTGGCTGCACCGGAGCATAGAAAAAGCGCCATGTTGGCGACATCGTCCGGTTTGCCGAAGCGGCGGATAATATAGCGTGCGACATGAGCCTTGGCCTGTTCGCTTTCCATAAAGATCGAGCGTTGCGGCTCTGGCAGATTCGGCTCCAGCGTCGACAGCGAAATGCAGTTGGCGGTGATGCCATGGCGCCCCGCCTCACGCGCCAGTGAGCGCATGAATCCGGCGGCGCCGGCCTTGGCTGCTGCGTATACGGAAAGGCGCGCCTCGCCGATACGACCCGCATCGGAAACAATCGTAACGATACGACCGCGCTGCTGCCTTACCATTTCGGGTAGTGCCGCGTGGCAGCAATTCATGACACCGTGGAGATTGGTGCGCAGGAAACGATCCCAATCGCCAGGCGTGGTTTCCCAGAACGGCGGTGTCGGCCGCAGGGTGGTTTGCGGGCCCGCGTTACCGGCATTGTTGACCAGCAAGGTGATGGGCCCCAGATCACTGGCACGGACCATTGCCGCTTTCAGTGCTTCGTGATCACCTACATCGGCGGGAACCGCCAGAGCCGGAACACCCAGCGCCGTGATTTCAGCCGCGACGCTTTCAGCCCTGCCCCGATCAAAATCATTGACGGCGATGCCGCCGGCGCCATGCCGCGCAAAGGCCAGCGCGATGGCACGACCAGCGCCCTGGCCTGCGCCACTGACAAACGCAATCTGGCCGCCCAGATCCAGCAGATCCTCACGGTCTTCGGAAGGGCTCATGTGCCTGCCGGAGCAATCAAGAGAAGCGCGCGCCGGCGCACATGCGCGCGATGGATCTTCAGGCTGCCTTCGAGTGGTGCGAGAACATCTTCATCAAATCGCCTGAAGTCACCGGACGCTCCACTTCACCTTCCGCCAGCGGCTTGGCACCTCCGGAAGATTTCGGCGTGACATCCACTCCATCTGCTGCAGCCTTGGCGCGCAGGGCGCCGACCGTGAGGTCTTCCCTCTTGGCATGCTTGAACAGATCAAAGTTGAAGAAGCGCATGGCATTGAGATGCGTGACCTTGTCGATCTGCGTGTCGGTCAAGTGCTGCACGCTCTTCCACAGATACTCCGGCACTTCCGGCCACAGCGAGTCGGAGTGCGGGTAATCGCATTCATAAGACACCATGTCTTCATTCAGCGCATCGAGGTTCTTCAGGCCGAAGGCATCGTCGATGAAGCAGTTAAGGAAGTGCTTGGCGAAGATTTCGCTGGGCTTGGTATCTCCAAACGTCGAGTGCGTCCAGAACTTGTGGCGCGAATGGCTGAAGTCGGCGCGCTCGAGGAAGTAAGGAATCCAGCCAATACCGCCTTCCGACAGCGCGATGCGTAGCTGCGGATAGCGATGCAAGGCTTCAAGATTGAGCCAGTCGGCAGCGCCGGTCGCGATCGACATCGGCATCGTGGTGATCCAGGCCTCGATCGGTGTTTCCATCGACGCATGCGGCGCCGGATTGCCAGCCCCAATGTGCAGACAGATCTTGATGTCGTTCTCGACGATAGCCTTCCACATCGGCTCCCAGTAGGGATTGTGGATGCTCGGCAGGCCCTGCACGGTCGGGTTCTCGTTGAGCGAGACCGCAGTGCAGCCCTTCCTGGCAAGGCGCTTGATCTCTTCGATCGTCGCCTTCATGTCCCAGGTCGGCAACAACGCACAGGGAATGAAGCGGCCCGGATGCGAACCGCACCATTCGTCGACATGCCAATCGTTGTAGCCACGTAGATGAATCAGCGACAGGTTCTTGTCCGGCACCTTGTGGAAACGCCCCCCATCAAATCCGGGAAAGCTGCCGAAGTTGAGCGAGGCCGCGATGCCGTTGACGTTCATGTCATCAATACGTGCGTCCTTGTCATAGCAGCCCTTGCGTAGCTGCTCGAAGGAGGTGGGCTCCATGCCGTACTCGTCCATCGGGCGGCCGACCACAGCGTTGAGGCCCACCGACGGCATCTTCAGCCCCTGGTATTCCCAGAAAGTGGTGCCGTTGTCGCTAACCTTGAGCGTCGGCGCACTGGCGAGTTCCGCACCGGTGAGATGCTGCTTGTACATGTCGGGTGGTTCGCTGATGTGGTCGTCGACGCTGATCAGCACCATGTCGTTCATCTTCATAAGACTCACTCCTCACTATTGAAAACGGGGCATCACTTGAATGCCACGGTTGTTCCGAAGCCCGCTCGACTTGAGCGGCTCAACTAATCCCTGGCCAGCAACAAGGCCGTGGCCAATGGGCCACCGCCGGAAGTGCTGATCGCTACCCGCGGATCACCCGCGATCTGGCGTGCGCCGCCCTTACCCCTCAGCTGCACCACCGCCTCATGCGCGAAACCAAAGCCATGCAATCGACCGGCACCAATCTGTCCGCCAAAGGTATTCAGTGGCAGCTCACCATCCAAAGCGATGCGCTTGCCGCCTTCGATGAAACTGCCGCCTTCACCGAACTTGCAGAAGCCCAGCGCTTCAAGCCAGGCCACGGCCTGGAAACTGAAGCCGTCATAGAGCTGTACGGTGTCGACGTCGGCAGGCTTGTAGTCCGTGCGCTTCCACAGGTCAGCGCCCGTTGGATAACAGGCCATCTCTTCGGCCTGATCCCAGCTGTGCCGTTCTACCGAGCCGGCCATTGCCGCGATACGAACCGGCGTGCATTTCACCTCGTCCAGCGCACTGCCGGCCGAGACGATGATCACCGTCGAGGCATCGGTGAAACGGTCGCAGTCATACAGGCACAGCGGCGACGAGATCATTCGAGCCGACAGGTATTCATCCATCGTCAGCGGCTCACGCACCAGTGCGCGCGGATTCAGCGCTGCGTTGGCACGGGCCGTCAGCGCAATCTGCGCGAGCTGTTCGCGCTTGAGGCCATAGCGCTTGACGTGGACCATCGCGTACTGCGCGGTCCAGTTCACGGCGGAGATGGCATTGAATGGCGCCGTCCACTGCGAGGAGCCGTCCACGCGGTCACGCTGTGGCCGTGAATACTCGTCGGGCCGGGCGAGTGCAGCCGCTTCGTAAACCGTGCGGAAGCAGATCACATGACGCGCCTGTCCTGCACGCACCGCCGCCGCGGCGGCAACGACGGCACCCAACTGCGAGGTGATTTCACCGCCGCCGGCATACCAGGTCGCGCGAATGCCAAGCGCATCAATCAGCTCATCGGCGCCCACCGGCGAGAAGCCGAGGAATGCAGGCACGCGTCCGGGATAGGTGGAGACGCCGTCGATCTGCCCGATGGTCAGGCCGGCTTCATCCAGTGCTTCACGAACGGCATCCACGGTCAGCAACAAAGGTGAGCGCGTCAGCTTGGTGCCGATCTCGGACTGGCCAATGCCGCTGATATAGGCTTCGTTGGCGGCCATCAGCTGATCTTCTCGAAAAGCGGGATATAGACATCACCTTGTTGCTCGAACTTCACGCGAACGCTGTTTCCGATATCGACGGCGTCTACCGGACAGCCAACGATGTTGCTGGTCAGCAAAACACCCGGCGCGCCATCAATCGCGACCCGTGCGATAACGAAGGGAACCTCCATCGCCGGATGCCACTTCTGGTAATTCACGGTATACGAGTAAACCGTGCCGGTTCCTGCAACCGCTTCCGGCGCAACGTTCTCCGACATGCAATTTCTGCAAACCGGACGCGGCGGATGGATAAAGCTCTTGCAGTCCTGGCAACGCATCAAAAGCAGCTTTCCTTCAGCCCCGCCCGTCCAGAACGCGCGGTTATCGGCATCCAGTTTCGGCAATGCGCGTGTGGCTGTCATGGCGACTCAGTTCCAGCGCAACCAGACAGCATCGGGACCAACGACATGCCCACCGTGATAGGTCATCGGCTTGCCTTGATCGAGACGAAACTCGGGGATACGCGCCAGCAGCTCTTCGTAAACGATCTGCAGTTCAAGACGCGCGAGATGCGAGCCCAGGCAGCGATGCGGACCCACGCCGAAAGCAATGTGAACGCTGTTCTGGCGCTCCAGGCTGTAGCTCTCGGCATCCGGATACTCGCTCGAATCCAGATCGGCCGCAGGCAGGAACAGCATGATGCGGTCGTTGGCTTTCATTTCCACGCCCTGGAAATTCGTATCCTTGGCGACCCGGCGCAACGGCACCGTGAAGGTATAGCGGCGCAACATTTCTTCCGACGCGCCCTGAATCTTGCCCGGGTTGGCGCGCAGGTCCCGCTGCAATTCGGGATGCCTGGCCAGATGCAGAATCCCGTGGGCAATGCCGTTGACGACCGTATCGAGACCGGCGGTGAACAGCACGACGCAGTAGTTCTCCAGATCTTCCAGCGTCGTCGCCTTGCCGTTGATCTCGGACTGCCACAGCATGCTGATCAGGTCGTCTTTTGGATTGGCCTTACGCTCAAGAACCGTCTCGCGCATGATTCCGGTCAGCTTGAGCATACGGGCCACCATCGAGCGCGGATCGTGATTCTGGTTACCTTCCATATGCTCCTTGACCAGCGCGCGGTATTCCTGCTGGCGCTCGAGAGGAAGGCCGAACATCTTCAGGAAGATCTGCACCGGCATCGGTTCAGCAACGTCTTCAACGAAGTCGCCGCCACCCTTGGCCTTCATCTTCTCGATCAGTTCGATGGCCAGTTCGCGGATGCTGGTCTGCAAGCCCAGCATCGCCTTCGGCGAGAAGGCACGCTGCAGCGGTGCGCGATACGCCGTGTGATCAGGCGGATCAATGGTGATCGGCAGCGGTTGCGGGATATGCGGCGAACCTGGAGGCATCTTTGCCATCATTGCCTTGATCAACGCCTGCGGAACGATCTCGCTTGAGAAGATCTCGGTGTCGCGTGAAGCTTGGAAGTTTGCCGCGTGACTCATCAACATCCAGTGGCCGCCGTTGCGTGGCGTCCAGAAAACTGGCGGTGCCGTCTTGATCAGGTCAAGGATGCGCTGGTGCGGATCCGCCACATACGCTGCATCAGCAAACATGTCGAAGTCATACGTCACGGCATCCGTCACATGCGCCGGGCGCTTGGCAAGAGGACTGTTTGTTGAAACATCGTTCATCAGGAATTCCTCAGGGCCATGCTGTTCTTAGGCGGCGCCGGACATCAGGGTGCGCAGGTCGATCTGGCCGGTGGCAACCCCACCGAGGAAGCCGCCGTCCACGGCAAACGCAACGCCATTCACGTAGCTGGCTTTCGCGCTGTTCAGGAACAGCAGGGGAGCGGCCTGCTCATCCGGCGTCGAACGACGGTTGATCGGCTGCATGGCGGCATCAAGCACCGAAGCCTTGGTGGCCTGCTCGAAGTGACTCATCATTGGCGTCTGCGTAGGGCCAGGCATGGTGCAGTTGATGCGGATGCCACGCTTGATCAGGCGCGAGGACATCAGCATGGTCCAAACGATGATCGCTTCCTTGGAGAAGGCATAACCTTCGGCAATGGTCTCGGCATTGTCCTGGCACCATTTGACGACGCCTTCATAGGTGTCGATCTGCATCAGTTGCATGTGCACCGGGATACGGCGGCTCCAGCCGAGGCCGCCGTTGGAAGAGATGCTGACAATCGCACCGCCTTCGGACATCAGCGGCAGCACTTTTTCGGTGACGCGACGGGTACCGGCGAAGTTGACCTTCATGACGTCGAGTGCTGGTGAGGTCTGCGGCAGGCCGGCGCAGTTGAACAGCGCGTCGACCTTGCCACCGATCTTGGTGACGGCTGCGTCGATCGCATCCGGATTGCGCAGGTCCACCTGCGTGAAGGAAGCCAGCGCAAGCCTGGTTTCCTTGTAGTCCATGCCATGGACCTCGGCGCCCTGCTCCACCAGCATGCGGGCCGTCGCCTCACCCATGCCCGAGAAGCAACCACTGACGATTACGCGCTTGCCCTTATATCCTAAAAAGTCCACTGCTCGTTCTCCTCGGTTGGCAGTTCAAAGCATTGCGGCCCTACAAGGGCAGCCGTTTATTTATTCAATCTTCAACGACGACGATGATTCGCTCGGGGCAGGCGCGCGCACCACGACGGGCCAGGGCTTCCATGCCAGGCGGAACATCAATTTCCGAGACCGCGATGTAGCCATCTTCATTCAGCGGAAACAGTTCTGCCGACACCGCAGCACAACGCGCATTGCCAACGCAGGACGCCTTGTCGATCTTGATTTTCATGTCGTGCTCCTCATGCACCGTCTGCAGCCCAATCGAGATGGATACCTGCCAGGCCACCCATCTCCGCGCCGCCCTGAGAGCGGTCTTCTAACGACTTTCTTTATCGCACAAATTTCACTAACAAACAACAGTGCTGTTCATTATAAATATTGCAAAAACCCGTCCTCCCTGCGGTCAGGCCAGGGACAAGCGGATCAATATTTGATGAAAAGCGAAACGCTGACCGGCTGAAACCCGATCAGATTCACGGAGGTGCAAGAGGGCGCAGGACAATGTCCTCAAGCACGGTGCGGCGCGAGCGCTGGAAAGCATCGACAAAAACATCAGCCACGTCGACTGCGGACATCAGCGTACTGACATCAACTCCCGATCCTTCCCATGACGGGGATTCCGTACCGCCCGGATATACACAGCAGACCCGGATACCGCGGCTCGCCACCTCGGCGCGCAGCGCCTTGGAAAAACCCGCGACACCGTGCTTGGCAGCACAGTACGCGGCATTATTGGCCAGCCCAACCAGGCCCGAAGTCGACGACATCAGGAAAATATCACCACGGCCCCGCTCCAGCATCGACGGCAGAAACGCGCGGGTAACGGCGAACATGTTGATCAGATTATCCTGCAGTACCTGAGAAAAATCGCTCACGCTCATCTCGTGAACCGCGCCACCTCGCCAGCGACCCGCGTTATTGATCAGCACATCAACACTACCGAATCGCTGCTGCACCTCGGCGGCCACACGCTCGACCTGCGCGTTGTCATTCAGGTCCGCCGGAAATATCTCGGCTTGCGCGCCGATCAACCGGCACTGCCTGGCCACGGCGGACAAACGCTCGGCATTGCTTGCAAGCAATGCAAGCCGCACACCCGTCACCCGCGCCGCAAAACGTTCGGCAATGGCAGCCCCGATACCCTGCGATGCGCCAGTGACCAGGACAACAGGGCCGGATTGCTGCGAAGCATTTGTCACGATTAAGCCACCAATGTTTTTGAGCGCGATTGATCCTTCAGCGAGCGCTACAGGATTGCCTCGCATTTTAGCGGCAACCGGCGGATACCGGCAGAGCGGCTCAGACGCGGCCAGTCACGGGGATCAGCGCTCCAGTCACTGCATGTGCACGCTCACTCAGCAGAAAAACGATGACATCGGCCAGTGCCTGCGGCGTGACCCATTTGGAATAGTCGGCATCCGGCATGTCGGCGCGATTGGCCGGCGTATCGATGACACTGGGCAGCACCGCATTGACCGTCGCGTCGCGCGCCTTCAGTTCTTCGGCCAGCGCTTCAGTCAAACGCGCGACGCCCGCCTTTGATGCAGCATAGGCGCCCATGCCCGCGCCAGCCTTGGCTGCGCCTGCGGCACCGATGTTGACGATACGGCCACCACTTGCCGGAAGATGCGGCAAAGCAGCCTGGCAGGCATTCACCGCCGTTCGGATGTTCATTTGATACAGCCGGTCCCAGGTTTCAATGGATCCATCCGCCAGGGTTTCCCAGGCAAACCCACCGGCGACGTTGACCAGGGCATCGATGCGACCGTGCTTGTTGGCGAGAGCAGCGAAGGCATCACGCGTGGCCTGCGGGTTGCCCAGATCAAGCGCTGGGGTGACTTCAATACCATCCAGCTTCGCACCCTCGACCCTGTCCACGGCAATTACGGTGGCGCCCGCACTCGCGGTCGCCTGCGCAACCGCCTTGCCCAGCGCGCCAAGAGCGCCCGTGATGACGACGACCTTTCCTTGCAACTCCATAGGATTCACTCACTTGTCAGCATTGGATCCAGCGGCAGCAGATGCGCGCTTTTGTCGGGCCAGCGATTGATATAAACTGTTACTCAACAACGCTGTTGATTATCAATATTCAATGGCTAAAAGTAAAGTTGAGCCCGAGCCCTATCGTTCATGAATGATCTCGCCCAAATCAGCGCGCAGGCTCTGGCTCGCTCGCCATCAAGACCCGCGATTGAATTCGACGGACGCTGGTTCAGCTGGGGCGATCTCCGCCAGGTTGCAGACCGGCTGAAGGCCCTGCTGAACGAGCATCGCATTGCGACGAATGCCGCTGTCACACTGGTGCCACGCAACCGCCCTTCGGCGATCGCCGCCCTGCTAGGGCTGATCTCACAGGGCCGCAGCGTTCGCATGGTCTATGCCTTTCAGGCCGGCACGGCGATGGCTCGCGATATTGAGCGTTTGCATCCTGCCGTGGTGATTGGCGCCGCCGAGGACTTCCCGGAGCCTGTCGTCGCCGTACTGAAAGCGCGTGGCATCGCCGGCATTGTGCTGACCGAGATGGATGTTACGCTGCTGTGCGGCCCCTGCCCGGAAAAGCACGGCACGCCATCGATCACTACAGCGCCTGCGCAGATCGAAATCCTGACCAGCGGCACAACCGGTCCACCCAAGCCATTCGCCATCAGTTACGAGTTGATTGCCAGGTATTATCTCGGCACCCAGGGATTCAGCAGCGCGGAGGATGAAAAGTCACTTGCAGTGACGCCGGCACTGCTGTTTTTCCCGCTGGGGAACATCTCTGGAATCTACGCAAGCCTGCCCGCCCTGCTCAGGGGACAGCGTGCGATGCTGCTCGAGCGTTTCAGTGTGGCCGCCTGGCACGACCACGTCCTGCGTTATCGCCCCGAGGTCAGTGGACTGCCACCCGCGGGCGTGCAAATGATTCTGGACGCGGATATTCCCGTCGCAGACCTGTCCTGCATCCGCCGCATGGGAACAGGTGCGGCGCCGCTGGACCCCACGGTCCATCGTGCGTTTGAAGAACGCTACGGAATTCCGATCCTGCTCTCCTATGGCGCAACTGAATTCGGCGGGCCTGTCACCGCGATGACGACCGATCTTCATCAAGTCTGGGGCCAGAAGAAATTTGGCAGCGTGGGCCGCGTGCTGCCGGGCGCCCACTTGCGCGTCATCGATCCAGAAACCAGCGCCACCCTGCCTGCCGGACAGGAAGGCTTGCTGGAAGTGATCTCTCCACGGATGGGTCCCGACTGGATCCGCACCTCGGATATTGCACTGATCGACCAAGACGGATTCCTGTTCCATCGCGGACGCGCCGATGGCGCGATCATGCGCGGCGGCTTCAAACTGTTGCCGGAAGCGATAGAACGGGCACTGCTCGAACACGCCGCCGTCTCTGCCGCAGCGGTGATCGGGATGGATGACCGGCGCCTCGGGCAGATTCCAGCTGCGGCAATCCAGCTGAAGCCGGGCGCCGAAACGCCTTCCATCGCGGAACTCGAGTTACACCTGCGTGACCGCGTCCTTGCAACACACATTCCCGTGCAGTGGCATTTTGTAGACGAGCTGCCGAGAACACCAACATTGAAAGTGGACAGGCCAGCGCTGCGCAACCTGTTTATCCAGACCTGAATCGCGCTTACAGGCTGGCGAGCAATTCATCCAGCAGCCTGCCAAATTTCTGCGTCTGCCACAGGTTCAGAACGTTGCTCATCATATGCAACTGCACGCGCGCCATTTCATTCGATCGGAATCGCGGATCAAAGCGGTCCTTGATTGCGGACAGATCGGGGATCTGTTTCTGGATCAAGGCAGGAGCGTCCATCAACCACGCCAGGCCCATCAAGGCCACGAACAGCAGCAGGTGCTTTTTCAGTTCACCAACATCCAGCGCGACTGCGCCGCAGCGATGGAATTCGGTGGCAAAGTGCGCCAGCAGGTCGTCCAGATGCTCATCCCACAACTCCCGTTCGGCCGCGCTCAACGCGCCAAACAGCGCCAAGGCGACGCTCATCTGCCCCACGCGCCCCCAGTCCATCAGGCCACAGCAAAGGTCGCCCCGCGCATCCCTCCAGAACCAGGCGTTATCGACATTGGCATTCCAATGGCACAGCGCGATGAATTCCGACTTGCCGTGCAGGAAGCGCCGGATCGCCAGCTCATGCTGCAGAAAGCGCGGCGCATCCGTACCAAGCTGCACGATGAATGTATCGCTTCGGATATTGTCCGGAAGCAACTGCGGATAATTGGCGGCAAATTCAGAGTAACGCGAGACACGGCTCAACAGTTGCTGTTGGCTGTAGCGAATACGGTCATTCGCGGTTGCCGCGAGGACATCGAAGGGAAACAAGCTGGAGATGTTGCTTGCGAGATGTCCTGCCTTGTGCGTGCCTGCCAATCCCGCCACTGCTTTCAGCAAGGCCCTGTAATGCTCCAATGGCACAGGCATTTCAGTATCAAGGCATTTTTCGTACGCGGGCTCAATCGCGCCTTTGCCAAATGCGATGCGCCCGGTGATCAAAACGCCGGTACCGGAATCCGCGTGATAATCGGCGTACAGGCAAACTGGAACCGCCACAGGAAAGCCCTGTGAACGGGATAACAGCGCGAGGCGCACTTCTGCATCCAGCTGGTTCTTCGCGCGATCACGGATCTCGTTGTCGAAGTCCCTGGAGAACTTCACGAAGAGTTGCGTAGGCAGCCCGGCCTGAGCTTGCTGGTATTCAACAGACAGGAACAGCTTTCGGCCCGTGCTCCCGCCAAGGCACTCTTCAAATTTCGTGATGCGCGCAACCCGGTTGTCGAGTCCCAAGGCACCTGCCGCGCGAAATGCCTCGGTCAGATAGGTCGCGCCACCTGCACGCAGGGCTTCGCTGCATGCGGGAATCGGAACGCCCAGCGTGTCGCCCCGCACCCACTGGGCATGGCTCATTGGGATTTAACGCGGCTGCATCCTGATCGCGCCATCGAGACGCAGGGTTTCCCCGTTGAGATAACCGTTACGGATGATCTCCAGCGTCAGGCTGGCGTATTCGTCCGCATTCCCAAGACGCGGAGGGAACGGCACCATCTTGCCCAGGGCTTCAAGCATTTCCGGCGTGGCGCGCGCCATCGCCGGCGTTGCAAAGATGCCCGGCTGGATCGTGTTGACGCGAATGCCTTCACGCGAAAGATCGCGGGCAATCGTCAAGGTCATGCCGACAATCGCGGCCTTGGCCGCGGAGTACGCAGCCTGGCCCATCTGACCTTCAGTGGCAGCGGCAGACGCCGTATTCACCAGCACACCACGCTCACCATTGACCGGCTCCAGCGTCATCATGCCGGCCGCTGCGCGCGTGATACAGCGAAAGGTGCCCACCGTATTGAGTTTAAGCACCCATTCGAACTTGTCGCTGGGGAAAATGTTGATCTCGCCGGTGTTCTTGTCACGGCGCGCGGTGGGAATGGCATTGCCGCCCCCTGCGCAACAGACCAGTGCACGCTCCTGCCCTTGGGTAGCACGTGCTTTTGCAAACGCGGCGTCGACGCTTTCATCCGACAGCACATCGCACTGGCAGAAGATCGCGCCGGTCTCGGCCGCCATCTTTTCACCGATCTCTGCATTGAGATCAAAGATCGCGACCTTGACGTCAGCCGCTCGCAGGGCCTTGACGGTGGCAAGACCCAGGCCGGAAGCGCCGCCGGTCACAACCGCGGCAAGAGAAGAGTCGATTTTCATTTGGCTCTCGTTTTCAAATGGTTAGGAATCTGTTTGGGAATAGAGACGCGCAGTCATTGCAGCCATGGACTATTTCTAGCGCACTCCCTGTGTATATGCAACAATGTTGTTTATTAATATCATATCGTCATTGTACAAGGCGATGCGAGGAGAATCAGATGACTCAAGTCATGAAAGGCGTGCGCGTGCTTGAAGTCGCGCAGTTCACGTTTGTCCCCGCGGCCGGTGCCATCCTTGCCGACTGGGGCGCCGACGTCATCAAGATCGAGCATCCCAAGCGCGGCGACACCCAGCGCGGCTTCGTCAACATCGGCGGCATCAAGGTCAATCCGAATCGCAGCGCGTTCATGGAGCATCCCAACCGCGGCAAGCGCAGTGTCGGCGTCGACATTTCCACGCCCGAGGGCATGTCGGTCATTTACGAACTGGCGAAGACCGCCGACGTGTTCCTCACCAACTACCTGCCCAACCAGCGCCAGAAGATGAAGTTCGATATCGAACACATCCGCGCAGTCAATCCGAAGATCATCTACGCCCGCGGCAGCGCCTACGGCGACAAGGGCCCTGACCGTGATACGGGCGGCTTCGACGGCACTGCATTCTGGAATCGCAGCGGCATCGCCCACAGCATGACGCCCGAAGAATTGCCGGGCCCCTTGGCGCAAGGCATTCCTGCCTTCGGTGACTCGATCGGCGGCATGAACATCGCCGGCGGCATTTCCGCAGCGCTGTTCCACCGCGAGCGCACGGGTGAAGCGATTGAACTCGACGTGTCCCTGCTGAGCACCGCCTGGTGGGCTTCTGGCATCTCCATCGACATGGGCATCGACTGCGGCCAGATGATGCGCAACCGCATGCCGGGCTCCGGTGGCAACCCGGGCAATCCCTTCATGGGGAATTACCGCACCTCCGACGGCGGCACGATCAATATGTGCACGCTGACACCCGGCCCGCACATCAAGGGTTTCTTCGCCCACATCGGCCGTCCCGAGTGCGCAGACGACGAACGCTTCTCAAGCGCAGAAGCGCTGATGAAGAACTGGCAGGCCGCCAGCGACATCATCAAGCAAGCTTTTGCGCAGAAAGACTTCAAGTACTGGCGTCAGCAGCTATCCACCTTCAGCGGTCAGTGGGCGCCAGTGCAAAGCCTGATCGATATCGCGACCGACGAGCAGGCGCTGGCCAACGACATGCTGTTTGAAGTTGAAGCCTCGGACGGCGGCGCACCCATCAAGGTGGTGCGCGGCCCGGTGCAGTTCAACCATGAGCCGGTAAAAACCACCCGCGCGCCCCAAGCCTCCGAGCACACCGAACTCGTGCTGATGGAACTGGGCATGGAGTGGGAACAGATCGAGAAGCTGAAATCGCTCGGCGCGATCGCCTGAAGATCAGGCGCGGGAAATAAAATGCCCGCTGCCCTTGGAGGGGCAGCGGGCATTGGCGTTTGATCAGGCCGCCTTGGTTTTCTTGCGAGCACCGGCCGCGGCCTTGCCGCCCTGCTCACCAAGAATCTGCGCAGCCAATTCCGGGAATTTCTCGGGGCGCATGGTTCCAAACATGCTGAAGCGCAGCATTTCATTGGTATAGCGCCGCGCCATTTCCTGTCGCTCCTTGGCAGTACGTGTATGCGCGCGGGCAAAGACCGGCCAGAGGAAGGCGCCAATCAGCACGATCACCGAATGAATTTCGGCATCGATGCCCGGCTGCGCCAGATCCGACTTGGTGAACTTCTCGAACTGGCTGCGGTAAAGATTCCAGAACGGGTCGCCAGACGGCTTGGTGGAACTCATCACCTCGAACAGCCAGACCCGACCCAACTCCGGGTTCTCCATCGCAAACTCTGCCATCCGTGAAGCAACATGCTGGGGATCAACCTGCTTGACGTGATCAAAATCGAGATCGCCAAACACGGCCGTGCGCATGCGCTCGCTCACCCATTGGGTGGTCGCCTCCAGCAGCTGCTCACGCGTGGGGAAATGCTGATAGGCCGTGCCCCGGTTAACCCCAGCCAGCTGCGCAACCTGGGAAACGCTCAAACCCTCGGGGCCGTCCTTGGCCAACAGCTTGCCTGAGGCTTCAAGGATGGCCGCGCGCGTCCCCTCGGGGTTGCGCTTGCGCTTGGTTGCCTTTTTGGTTGAAGATTTAGCCTGAGTCTGCATCTGGTTCTGCCCCTTAATGATTTACCGCCGTCCCGGCGAATTATAATCGCACAACGATGTTGTTCACTGATCGGGACTACGTATATCGCCCGATCCCGGCATCGTCAACACTCGGCCCGGCGGCCTTCGAACCTCGAAGCACCAGATCATTCAAACCGGCATTGATCCAGCCAATCGGCAATGGCTCGCACGAATCGGGCCGCATCGGCACCATTGATGACCCGGTGATCGTAGCTCAACGAGAGTGGCAGGATCTGGCGCAATACCGGACGGCCTTCCGCATCAGGCAGAAAACGGTCCTGGCTGCGGCAAACCCCGAGGATGGCCACCTCCGGCGCATTGATG
>Ga0116227_10007498_pt1 | contig 21231 bp, 20 predicted proteins | sample S1TSphgellanicum_FD_89693 | JGI IMG/M metagenome (GOLD analysis project Ga0116227, IMG submission 89693) | Host-associated microbial communities from peat moss isolated from Minnesota, USA - S1T2_Fb - Sphagnum magellanicum MG | ecosystem: Host-associated > Plants > Peat moss > Unclassified...
GCGGGATAAAAACCAATAACAGGGGATAAGATGAAAAAAAAAAAGGAAGGAAAAAAAAAAAAACAAGGGGGGGGGGGAAACAAAACAACAACAACAACAACAACAGAGGGACAAAAGAACACAACAGAGAGTGTGTAAAAAGCTTACCACCGACGCTATTGTGGTTGGAAGAAGCAGTCACACATCGAGAAAGCAGAGGTAAAGAGCCATCCCGTGGAACAACAACAGGAGCTGCCACGCACACACATACGGTACACGTTCCACCTCCATCAACGCCGAGAACCACTTTGCTCTTAGGAGGTTCAGCCGCAATCAACGATTCGAACTCCCATAGCTCACTACTTGCATGCGGCCGCTTACATCCCGACTGCTGTTGCTGCTGCGCGTCTTCATCATCAGTGGAACTCGGCATCGGAAACCGTCCCCGACAACCAGACGCGCAACGATTATCAACGGTCCTTCGTTACCAACATGAGTACTATACTATTGCTTGCTGTTAACTACTGACACTGCCCTTCTTCTTCTTCTTCTTCTTCTGCTACTACCGCTTGCTGTTTTCTTCCCCCTTTTTTTTGTTGCTTATTATAAGCCAGAGAGATTCACGTTATTACAGTTGCGACGAAAAACGGGCTCACCCCTGCGCACCTCCTTCCCGGAAACAAAAGGGACGAAGGAAACAACGAAGGAAATGGCGTGGGAGAGAGCGCCATGAAAAGACCGAAAAAGGCCCTTTTCACACTTAGTTTTCTAGTGTAATTGGAGAGCACATTACACAAAGTGTAATTTTTCTTCCGCAATTTGTGGGGCATTTTACAAATTGGAATATCTACTTCAGTGGGCATTCCATTTTCCAAAACGCCCAACAATTTTATTTTTCTTTTATTTCCCATAATATTATTTTCCAGGTAACCCAAGAAAAGAAAAGAAAATAAAATAAAAGAAAATAAAATTCGATGCAGGTCTTTATGCTTGGTAAAGCCCTTGACCCCCATGCTTGCACCAAAATCGGGCCCATGCTCAATCAGCCCTTATCCTCACATGAGCCCTTATCCTAGTAAAGCCTATGGCCTTAGGCTTTACCCTATAGCACACAAAGCACTCCCCAAAAGGTCTTAGTTTATTTGGAGGGCGCCTAATAAGGTGCATAATAGTGCGTTATTACTCTAGAGCGACAGGCACACCTTAACACATATGAGAGGCCTTCGACTGGCCCCTTGTATTCCAAGTGCGGCCCTTGCGCTTTTCAGTTAAACCTGCAATTTTGTTACAAAATTATTTTTTTTTGTGTTATAAGTGGTAGCTTTTTCTTTTTTTTTTTTTTTTCTTTTTTTTCTTTTTTAAATAATTTAAAAATTTTAATTTAAATAATTTTTAAAATTAAAATAATAATAATTATGTAGCTTAAGTGGCAATCATCCATAGGAAGATGTAAAAAAAATGATGATCATCACTAGGAAGATTTTGCCAAATTTGGTTATAAAACCAAATATGAGGTCTAATTTTTTAATCAACCTTTTACATTCATGGCTTCATGCTTAAAACCAAATATAGAAACATGGTGATTTTTACTAATGTTTTCTCACTTATAGTGATTTGAAAAGAAGGGGTTTTTTTTTTTTTGGAAATTTTGTGAGGTATGTATGATGATCATCCACAAGAGGATTTAGCCACATTTGGCTACATGTCATAGATGCAAGTAGATTTTTTTTTTTTGACGTAATGCATAACATTTTCTTAATCTTTTTTTCTTTTATTTAATTTATAGGCTTTGGGATGAAATTGGATCTTCCAGCACCATTGCAAAGGTGGTGTGCTCAAAAGTGGATGTTTCATGTAGAAGATGAAAGTGGTTTAAACTTGAAAATTTTGGGCAATACAAGAGGAGCCATGTGAAAACCCATTCCTTAAACCTCCTCACATGCAACACAACACCCTATTGATATGCACAATGCCCATTTCCTCAAGCCCTAACCACTCAATTGTTCACAAAACATTTTAATTAGCCAATTGAAAGACATATTTAAACTATATATCTTAGACATAAAATTTACATGTTTGTTCAATTAGCCAAAAAAAAAAAATTAAAATTAAAATTAAATAGTAAAAGTTAGATTGGGAAATTATGATAACAAAGGTACTAAATGCTACCTCAACTACATTTAGTACAACTTAAAAGACAACAACCTAACTACAAAGTCCAATAAAATCAATAAAAAAAATCGTTTTCTTTTGAAGCTAACAAGTTGTGGGATCAAATTCCCCACATCCAAATTTGGCAACAATTTTGTCAAGTTATAAAAACATTGCTAGAACAACCCAAGGAAGTTTGTTGTCCATGGATGGTGCAAGGCTTATAGTCATGAAGGCATAATGTATGACAAATGGTCGGTAATAAACATTTTTTTTTATTATTGGTGAAACTTCCACGAAAAGTGAAATAAAAAATAAATAAATTTAAATTTGGAGGTTTTCAATCAATGTTTTGTATGTGGTGATTTTTTTTCCACTTGGCAACCCAAAAAAAGGGGTTGTGAATCTTACAAAGAGTTCTTTTTGAAAATGGCCCAAAATCACCATATTAGGAGATTTTTATTTTTTTTTGAAATCACCAAATTTAGATTGTAGGTTTTGGCATGTTGCCAAATTATAATAGGGTTGCTAGACACTTGGGCTACTTGCCTTCCATAGATTGGGTTAAAGATTGATGCAATTAGCAAAATATGTGCAAAGTGTAGTGTAAAATATGTGGAAAGTTGAAAGGCAAGGAAGAGTTCTTTATTTTAAAACTTGATAACTTACAAGAGCATTCTAAAAGCAAAACACTAAAAAACACCATCCTAAGGATAGATGCAAATGCATATTATTAAAATAAAATTGATTTTCAAGCTCATAATGAGAGTGTATACACAATTGGAGAGTGCCCATTTGTTCTAGATTTAACAATATCCCAAAGATTTAATTTTTTTTTTAAAAAGGTGGCACAATTTGCAAGAATTTAACCAAGCAATGGGGTAAAATGCAATGGTAACAAGTTGACATTACAAAAGAAAAAAAAGCATAATAGGACGGTTCATTTGTCCAAAGGACTAAAACAAGGTAGGCAATGGATCCAAGGTGGTTGGTCCATCCATGCTTAGAGTGTTGGAAGGATGCTAACAATGTGATTAGGGTGGGTAGGTGTGATGATGAAGATGAAGGCAAGATATGGAGAATTTGAGATGACTTAGAGGCTTAATTAGCAAATTGATTCAATAAACAATACATAAACAACATATAATAATTGTTTACAAACTATTTATTTGTTGACAAAATTGTAAATGGATAGAAAAATACTTTGTATGGTTGTGGAGCTCACATGATTTTGCTAAACTTCATTTTACTTTGGTTGTCCCAATATATAATGGCAGGTTTTTTTGTGGGTAGATAGTCAATTTTTTTAGTGGGAAAGGGAATGACAACATCTTTGATTGATACGTTGATAAAAAATTTTATTTTTTTTTGGGTGTCTAATGTTCTTTTCTTATAATGTTGAGAAATTTCTAAGACCTCTAACCACATACTACCAAAGGCCTTGTTCAAAACATGTTCAATCTTGAATGACCAAACTCCATAGTTAGTATTGCTTTCTAGACAACTAGTTTCTAACATATGTTTAAACATACGGTTTTTAGCATATTCATGCTAATGTCAATGTTTAATATATGATTGTAGGAAGTTTGGTTTGAGCTTATTGGTTTGTCTAAAATTAATAATATCCTTGATCTCCCCCCTTGTGTCAAAATTGAAAAAAAAAAATTTCTTGCGCCAAAATCAAAATTTCTAAATAAAACAATTATTTGGCGTGAGATGCCAAACTTGAAAAGGTGTTATGGTACCGAAGTAAAGGCTTGTGTGAGGCAAAGTTGAAGCGGGCCTAATTTTGATGATGCCAATAGTTGAGGGTGTTACATGGTGTAAAAATTGACAAGTCATTTTTAATTCTTAAAAATTTGATATTAAGCAAGTACCAATTGGGTATCATGGTAAAAGTTCAAAAAAGTATTGCAAGCATTTCATATTTCGAAATGTGCACTTGTTGCAACCACCCAATTGCGTCATATAAGGCATCCTCCATTTACAATGTCACAAAATGTGAAGGTTTTAATGTGATCGAGAATACCCAACTTCAAAATCAAATTGACATGACTAATCTTGAACTCGTTTCAATATACCTTGGATTGTAAGGAAGAATCTTAACACATCTAGTAGATGCGCTCATTACGAAAAAGATACCATTGCACCATCATCACCCAACAATCCCAATTCAAGATCTTGAGATGATGAGAGAGAGAGAGAGGAATTCCCAGCACTTGTCATGACAATGTTAATCTATTGAATCATGAGGGATAGATCCGGGATAAATTCAATAATACATACATGTCTACAAGCAAGAGAGCATCATGGCCAATTGCCTTGCGCCCTCCACTTTGTGAACTTGGTGTCACTCCTTGTGGCCCCATTCTTTCTAGCTATTGAGCTTTGATCCTGGTTGGCTTTGGATTTGAGATCCTGGCTTTGTCGAGGTTGGTAGAAAGCTTGGACATCCATGGCCAATTCTGCAACTGTTGATCAATCTGCTCGAGCTTGATCCTTGCTTTACTGATGTAGTCGCTATTGAGGCGGGATCTGGATCGCAAATGACTGTCCACTCTGTGCGTTGAGGGTGCACTTGAAGAAGACTCATTCTTGGGTGATTGGAATAATGGGCACCTTACAATTGAGAGCTGTTCGTGGTTCTTGGGTGTCTTGGGCATGAACCGAGCGATCTGAGCCATCGAGGTGGGGAGATTGTACCCAGGGATTGTGAAGCAACTCTCATTTCGTACCAACTTTGGTAATCTACCATGGTAACATCGTTTAAGTTTTGTCCCTTGCTCTTGCTTAGGGTCATATAAGAGTGCTTTTGAGGCATTTGGAGACAAGGGATTCTGTGTTGTTGCTGAGTTCTTTGCTTGCTGTTTTGGCTTTCGGTGGGTGGTGGGTGATGATGACGATTTTTCGTCTGCTGCAAATGGTTTGGGTGGATCCCAGTATGGTGATCCCCTTGATCCATCGCTGGCTACTGACGATGCTTTCGCAAGAATTGCTTGTCTCATCACAGGAATTTTCAAAGGTGCAGGTCGGTTTGTACTTGTCTTGCTTAGTGCTTTCACTGCTGATCGCCACAAGTTCCCTATCGCACACAAGAATCACAAATTGTGAATGTCCATCACCACACAAAAAAAGCATTACAAACTCCAGATTTCAGAAACTGAAATTGCTCACTCGCTTGAGACAAATTCAATCTCAGTTTTGGATCAGATAAAAACTACTAGATTCTGGAAGAACCCATTTCATGATTCTGCAACAACACAGGAAGGAAGGAGAGAATGATGACTGACGCACCTTGTCTGCTTGCCCAGTATTTCACTGCGCAATATGGTGATTTTCCCCGTTTCCAAATCCGACTACCCATCATCATCATCCCTTTCTGTGAACTCCTTTGTTGGCAGTTGGATCGATCACTGAGTCCTCTCTTTTTCCTTGTTCTTCTGATGATACTTGATGATGATGGTGGATTGTCATTTTGGGTTATTTCCAGAGGTGTGAGCTGTTGTTCTATAGTTAGTGCATTCCCATCTGTATCCCTTGCCTCCTGCTGCATCATCATCATCCACTTGTGTTGTCGAGATGCAAAGCTTTCGATCACCTGGCCTTCTGCCTTCCTGAGCATTTGCAATACACCACCACCTCCATCAACCTGCATCACTGGGCAATCTGTTGAAGATCTGCTTCCTGGAGAAACAACAATCATGTCCGTATGCAAAGTTGCTGCACCACTGCCACCACTTTCCTCCTCCCTCTCACCAGATCCTATGTCTGATTCCTCTCTACTTACTGTTAATTCTAGTAGTTCTTGTTGCCCAAAAACATTGCATTGTTCCCACTTCTCAACCTTCTCCAACATCGTCATTTCCTCCATATTGTTCTTGCAATGAATCAGAGTGAGGTCCAATTTCATTATTGTTGGACCTTCTCCTCTGATAGGTCTGCAACAAACATCAAATCTCTCATGTTTCCTGGATCGATTGTGCCTTAACCTCCTCCTGCTGCTGCTGCTGCTGTCTGGTTTTCTTTCCTCCATGCTTCTGAATGAGCGACTAATGCAATGGGCAGCAGCATTATCAGCTTTGACTCTGCGATCTGAGAGCGGCTCCAATTCATTTGCCTTGTTGTAGATCTTGTGCACATTAGCCTGAGCTGATAATGCAGCTAACGCAGCAATCCTCGCACTACACTGTGCCTTTTTCCGACTCTCCTGACAAGCTCTCAATTTCCGTTTCTCATCTTCTTCTTTAGCAAGATTCTCTTGAGCTCGATCATTGCGCACTTTGTTTATGCCTTCCTTGACCTTCATATCAAACGAATGCACAAACGCTGATTGGGCACCAGCTAAAAAAACATTATACAGCTCTTGTAATGTTTCCTCATCAGATGGGAAAATCCGGTCATACTTCCCAAGGTTCACAGCTTCATGCTGCTCAAAATCATGGTTCAGCTGAAATGTAACTGGTGAGCACTTCCCATTCTCAGGTATGACTTGTGGACGCTTGGCAGATGCTGCTGCTGCCACTGCTGGTTTTTGGTACCCCCCATATGAATGCTTCTTCACACTAAGCTTTTCCTGTTGACACAATGACAAAACATGGAGATGGATAGATGGTGCACAGATAAGAGAAAAAAGTCACAAACAATGGGTACCCTGTTAACATAGAGGAAATGTCCATGCACAATGAATGAATTCTCAATGGTTTTACCTGTAATCTCAGACATGGAACATAGGAGGGGCTTACGCCCACGAGCTTCAAAGTATCAGTAATGAGTGCTTCCTTCACTTTCAAGTCCAAGGGGGTGTCAATTGAGAATGATGGAGAATGATTCACCTGCGAAATGTATAACACCCATACATACATACATACATATGCCTGAGTGGTCACTACAAAACACTCTTGAATACTTATAGATAGACCTGGGTCATCAGCTTCTTGACATGTTTCTGTGGATCTGCCAATGTGAAATTGCTTGCTGGACTGACACCAATGAGGAATCAGGATGCCCAAGCTCAGATTCTTAGTATAGATTTTTGGAACAGGATGAAAAACAACTAACCTCCAAGAGCCATGGTTTGCACTTTTGGTCGATCAACACATCCATACCCAGGAGCTCAAAACATGTGCGCCCTTGATCATCTTTGCTCAGATATGTGTTGTAATTATGCACAAGAAGTGGCACAATCGGAAGAATGGTCATGACCACAATCTTGCTGATTTGGTGGTGCAATTTGGCCACATCATAGCCTCGGATTGATAATGTCTTGAAGAGAGAACTCAATGCCCACTTGTGTCCCTGCCACAGATTACAACCCAAACCTGCAGTGTAATGTTGTGACATATACTAGAATTGATCCAATTTCTGCAAAAGCTTGGAATGCAAAGAAAAAAATGAGCTATAAACACTCCAAGCGACATTTCCTGTCATGATCTAAACTGACAAAAATTGCACTCCCAAACTCACATTTTTTGCACAAACAAATCCACACACCAGCCAGAGAGAGAGACATTCCCATCCACCAACCTTATTTGTCTCAGTTGCACTAGTATTAAAGTGGAAGTTGGCATTGTACTTGTTGAGTGCATAATTCGTCAAGTGCATACAGCTTGTAGTCAGATTACTTGGGTTTGGCTTTTGGTACCGCTCAGTGCAAAACCGCACTATTCCCTCCCTACAAAAAGGAAAGTTCAACTGTGGGTTAGTTCTGTAATATGTATTGATGCCTCCCAATTCCCTCCAGCAACACCTCTTAAGATTGTTGTATAAAAACCTGATGTCAGTCTTTGTTGCAAGCTAAAATTGGCAAAACGGGTGTCTCTAGAATTGGGTGTTTTGGGAGAAGAGTTTCACACTCCAATCAGGTGTTCTTGACAGAAACAATCAGAGATAAAAGCCACTTGTGCAAACTAGTGAAAATGACCCATTTCCAACCGGTCATTCTATGTATACTGAAATCCGTTCTAAGGGCCACTTTTGATCCAATGTGGCAATGGGATTTGAACCTGTGTTTTCAAATTCACATTTTCTGAAATTGAAAGACCTAAGGCACCACCAGAGTCATGATCTCTTATTCACAACAACAAATTTAATTTCGCACTTGCAGATAAGCTCCTTTGGAAGTGCTGTTGTTTTTGTCAGATAATAATAATAATAGAGAAAGTCATTATCACATAAGCACAATTTGATGATAGATGCTGAGGATAGACTAAAAGTGGGAAAACCTGTAGAGATAGAGGCGCACAGGATCACATGAGAGAATAAGTACATATATGCGCAGGTCAAACTTGTAGCCATTTATGAGCATCGGATTGGTGAGGTACTTCTGAGCTAACAAGTTCAATCCAGGATATCCTTCAATTGCTTGTCTCACATCAATCCCACATTGTACCAACACCACCCCTCTTCCCTGTTTTCCCCCACACCCACCCACCCACCCATCACCAACATATCCATCCATGTTAGGATGGATGGATAGATGCACACAAACCTTTTCAAAGTGTTTTTCTACAAATGGAAAATGCACAAAAGCTTGGTGTTAGTGAGCGTTTGGTTTTCCCAAAGCTACCCAAACCAGACGATTGGTGCTCATTGAGCATTTGGTTTTTCCAAATCTATACCTCAAACCCAGTGCTAAGCCAAGGTGAAATAAAAAACCAGTTTGGTGCACATCAATCTATGCATAATAGGGATAGTGCATATCATACCTGGCTGCCCATGTCAGGCTTGAGAATATAAGTCCGGACTTTTGAGGTACTAAAACATGCCAGTAAGTCAGACAGCTGATCAGGTAGCACAAATGCACGTGGGAAGAACTTGTAGTGCAATGGAAACAACCTGAACATCCAATCACCCGTTCCCACACCTCATCACTTATATCATGATTCCAAGCCTGATGATTTTTATATGTATTAGTAGGTAGCCCTGCCAGAGAGCGCATACATGGGAAGAGGCAAAGTAGTCAACACGAAAAAATACACACTGAGCACCACACAAGCAAGCACATACATACTTGCGCATTGTAGTGAGGGTACGAAACAGTGACTTCTTGCGGCAGATTTTGAGCATGCCATAGAAATGGTTGATTTTCTGCCCTTGTTTCAGTGACAGTAACCTCTCTGGACCAACTGACAGATCTGGGTTTTCATAACCCCCCACAAATCCCCAACCCCCAGTCAGTAGGTTTTCACATTTACAGCCCTGACAGAGAGCATGCTATGGATCGATCAATTACCCATCAGCCAGAAAGAAAAAAGCAGAGGGAGAGAGAGTTTTTTACCAGTCCAAACAAGGTGGCAGTTTCGGTTGTTTTCACTACCTTCCTCCCAACCATTACATTCAAGAGCAATTCGTAGGACTTCATATTTGCAGGTAGAGAGATCAACAAGAGGAATATCACGTTTTGCAGCTAACTTCTTTCTCTTCACTTCTCCACCTGATCCGAGTTGTTTCTTCATGATTCTCTGCACATGCACACACACACACATGCCACTGCACAAAAGGTATGACAGATGATTACCACATGTGCTACAATACTGATCACAAAGTGCCAGCTTCTTCTCATGATTCTTCTCTCTGGACATTGCAGAAGTGCTTCAACTGATTGCTAATTGCTCTGTTGGAAAACTTCTTTAAAGCTTTTCATGTATACAACCAGAAGCTGCTGCTGCTGCTGATCCCTTCTTCCCAAACCTGATGATCCCTTACATACTGCTGGTTGATGATTTTGGGAAGCACCACCTTGCAATTGTCAGGAGTGAGGTTTGAAATCCCTCCCACACACAAAAACAATCACATTTGCAAGGAAGGAATTACTCACTAATCCATTACACCATTTGCTTGACATGCATACTCATCTGATCTTGTTCCACATTTTTCAATCCGAGGAGAATCAGAATTGACCTAAAAGATTGATGCTTGAAAAGCAATGCAAATTTGCCTGCGGATATGGGGATCGAATTGGAGTGCAAGTTCACAGGGATTCAGAAGAAGCAATGCTCAAAGAAGAAGAAGAAATCTGCTGCAATTGCAAATGTTGAAACCCACAAGCAATGCTCAAAGAAGAAGAAGAAGAAGAAGAAGAAATCATCTGCAATTGCAAATGTTGAAACCACAAGTAAAGCAATTTGCAAGAAAGAAAAAAATGCACAATTAATTGCACCAAGAAGAAGAACAAATCTGCAATTACAAGAAGGAAGAAAGAAAGAAAGAAAGAAAATGGTGCTATGTGCAAAGAAGAAGAAAATCTGCAATTGCAATGGTAGAAACCAAAGAGCAATGCAGATAGATTACAAGAAGAAGAAGAAGAAGACGATGATGATGCTGGTGATCTCCGATGATGTTGCTGGAATGGGTTTCCGAGAGTGCAAGCAAGCATGCAGATTGCACCCACGGACTGATGGGGATTTGGAGGAGGAAAGCGAGAGGTGACCATGAAGGTTTTGTTGAAGGACAAAGTGGGTGGTGGCCGATGATGGCTGCGTGGGCGGTGAAGGAGGAGACAATGGCGATGGCGTCTCCTCTTATGATCTGCTACAACAACAGCAAGTCTACACTTGCCCCTCTTCTTCTTCTTCTTCGCCTTGAGCCACAGTCGCAACAGCTGTTTCCTCTGAAGCTCTTCCAGTCGCTTGCTCTCAAGGAGTCGCCTTTTGAGTCTCTCTGCTTCCGCTACTGCTCTCTTTTCTCTGCTGCTGCTGCTGCTGCCCTTCCCCTTCTCCCTTCCCTTTCTCTTCCTCCTCTTCCTGCGCTTCTCCTCCTCCTTCCTCTTGCTCCTAATTTCTCCCTGCTTTCCTCCTCCTTCTCCTCTGGAGCTATTGTAGTACAGCTGACTCTTGTTCCTGAACGTTTTCATGACTACCCATTCATCATCATCTCAATCTCAGAGCTCCCACAGAATGCTCCTGCTGCTGCTGCTGAATGAGTGTTGTTGCAGACCGATGGAAATCAGGAATTGGGTAGGGGGGAGGAGAGAATTGAAGCTCCTGATGCAAGCAACATCCTCCATGTGTGGATGTGATGAGGCGAATTCGGAGGAGTGTCGTTGCTGTTGGAAGCGGTAAGATGGGTTCTCCTCGCGCCTCCATGCATCTTGCAAGAAAGAAAGCCCCCCCACCTGTGACGGCATAAAACTCTTTTTTTTTGGGGTTTTTCCCCTTCTCTTCACCACCTCTTCTTCTTCTTCTGCCAGTGATGTAAGTACTTGGAAAGAAGCACTTTCCAAGACCTGCTTGAAATCAAAGCTTGGACTTCTTCCCAGGACATCCATTTGTTTTCATTTCAACATGAGAAACCCCACACATCCAGTCCATGCAATTGTGCCAAAACCCAAATGCAGGGATTGAGCCAATTCACAACAAGATGCTTGATTTTTCCATTTGATGTGCACTGAGAGTGCTCACTACTAATATGATTTGAGTCTTCTTCCCTGACAACTTGACTCACTCCTTGTTTGCTTTTGTAAATGTAATAGAAACTCAGCACATAAGATTTTCCTCAGCAAAATGTTCCGTCCTAAGCAAAAAGTTTCAAGCAAGTAGTTACTCAAATACACAAACACATTTCTTATATATATACACCCAAGTGAAGAAGTCATTGAAGTCAAATGAGTTTATCACATGCTTAATCTAATCAAGACCCATATACATAAACTCTTGATCAGTACTAATCAAGCTGTGAATGAAAAACAAATGGGTCATTCTCAGTTTTTTGTCAAAAGCTCCAGCTCTTTCTCTGATCACTTCAGCATCTGTGATTCAGAGTGGCAGAAAAGTTGAATCTCTGAGTTTCGAGATACAAAAGAAAGAAAGGGAACAAAATATTTTACACCAAAATCTAGCTAAGAAAAAAAATAGCACACCCGTCATCTGAATCAACTACTTCAGTCAGTTGTCGGTGGTGTTTGTCAATGGTGGGTCATTAAAACTGACTGAGCGACTAAACCTACCAGCCAAATAGTCTTCCAGGTATTTACTACACAAATCTGTGCTACTGTAATCAACACTACTTTCAGAAGCTGCGTCATCATTGTCATCATCCACGCCAAGCATGGCAAGAGCAAGATGCGTTTGAAGATCCACCTTGTTGGAATTACTGTGCATGTAATTCGGTGTCCCCTCACAATTGCTCCCATCTTCCTCATCAAACTCTACTGACACTCCACCACCATCATGTTCTTCTTCACCTAGTAGCATCTTCAACACCTGTGTGGTGTGCAAGTTTGATCATCACAAAACACATTTGAGAAAAAAAAAGCTTTAATTCATCACGATTATGATCCATGCTTCTTAAGCTTCAATAATCAGGAGGCACATGATTCAGTGCTTCTAAGCTTTGATAGTCAGGATTATGATTCCCTACTTAAGCTTTGATAATCAGATTATGATTGAGTGTTTTAAGCTTTGACAATCAGGATTATGATTCAGTAGAGAAATTGAGGAAACTGAGGAGGCACACCTGATTAATGTGAGGTCGGCGTTGTGCAGATTGGGTCACACACAAGGCAGACACTGAGATCATTGTTTGCATTTGTGAAACATTGTATTCATTGCCCAACCGTGGATCAACAAGCTTCTCCAAGTTTCTTTCTTCCAACAGAGACCTTGCCTGTTTAAAACAACCAAGTGGGAGATGACTAATTATCAAGATTAGAGACCGATTAACCAAAATGAAAGACTTGCTTAATTAGTAACATGTGTGATGGTGTGTAATCATATAAACAAAGCAAAACTAATTAGGAACAAATGATAGGAAGACTAGGAAGAGCAAGAAAATTGCAGAATTTGGAGCATAATATTGGTGCATGATTTTTCTGATTTTGTCTACATTTGGATAAAAATGGCGCATACCCAAATGACTAGATTTTCTTGGCCTTTTGGCCTTGTGGTATCAATGGGTGTACGGCCTGTGATGAGCTCAAGAAGAACAACGCCAAATGAATACACATCTGTCTTGTCATTCACTCTCCCATACATGAAGTACTCCGGGGCCAAGTACCTTTTATGAACACATTGGAAATGGGCCAAAAAAAACAAAACACATGGATTTTAGTTCATCTGCAAACAAGCATCCAGACTCATCTGAAGAGATCGGTACATTAAAGATGACGATCAGAGATGCATTCTTACTGTACATAAACTGAAAACACTAGTAACTCCTAAAATCTGAGCTTTGTGTGGTGCTTAGGCAAGGCTTATTCAAAACCTGTTCAATTGCAAGTCTGCAAAAATACTTGACCAAAAGAATACATTTTATAGTATGATTGGAGGATTAAAGAGTTATTACCCGAATGTGCCAACCACATCGTTGCAGCGGATATACAATGAGCTTTTGGGAGCCCATTTTGCAAGCCCAAAATCCGACAACTGCACACACACACACACACACACACACAATCCACACACCATTATTAGCACATCATCTTTGAATTCGTGACAACATAGCAACACAAAGACATTAGTATGAAACTGACCCTTACTAAATAAAGTGGGTTTAGGGTTACATCCAAGACTACCCACGTGGATTCGAAGTCTTTCTTTCAACCTTCACTGGATCAAATTTTTGGAGGAAAGTGTAGCACCCAAAAAAAAAACCCAATAGTTTTGTGCAATATTGAATGAATGTAGGATGGAACCTGAGGTTGAAAGTCATGGGATAGAAGAATGTTGGAGGCCTTCACATCCATATGAATTACGGGTCGAGGAATCTCATCATGAAGATACTCCAATGCCTTACATACACCTATTGCCACCTTGTATCGCACTTCCCATCCCAACAATTTCTCCCCTCCTGCACAATAATGGATAGATTTAGGAGTGCAAAATTTTAAAACTGGAAGAAGAAATTGTAACAAATGTAAATGAACATAAAATCAACGGGTTGTAGATTGGTATTAAACTATCATCTTTACAATTAACCTTCGGATTACATCTTAATTATGCAATTCATCTTAATATTGCATCTTAATTAACCCTAAATCCTAATACCAAAAATTTCTTGTGTTTCGTAGTTTTATCAACTGGATGTCCATTACATTAATCTAACAAACTTCAGCTTATATTAAATCTCCTGTTTTCAATCTGTCTTAAACCCTGTCTTTGATGGCTAATTGTTTCAAGGAGATTTAGTTGGGGTTTTAGGATTTCTGGCAGTTTTCCATACCATGAAGGTGATCATCCAAAGTCCCTTGTGGCAAGAAATCATAGACAAGGATCAAGTGTGCAGGGTCAATGCAGTAGCCAATAAGAGAAACGATATTGGAGTGTGACAAACATGTGTTGATCTCAATATCTGTTAGAAGCTCTTCTTCAGCTTGCGGTCCGCTCTGGGTTAGGCATTTAATAGCAACAAGCCTTCCATCTTGAAGCTCACCTCTATACACTTCACTTCCACCTCCTCTACCTACAACATTTGCTGCAAATTCCCAAAAAAATAAAAAATATTTTATCAGGAACTAAACCCTAATAAACCCTAAACCCTTTTTCCAGACAATTCGTATTTGGAATCATCATCTTTTCCAACAAACATTCAACATGAATTGCAGATTGAATTCCATGGTAACAGATGGGTATTTGGGTATTTTCTTACTTGGAGAAAAACTGGCAGTAGCAACCTCAAGCTCCTCAAAAGAGAATTTTACATACAGTTGATCAACAGAGAGAGTTTCCACTTTCTGCTGCAGAAGTGAGGATCTATCAACATCAAATCTTCGGCTGCCACTTGTGCTGCTGGTTGTTGTAGCATGCGTATTAATCGAGAATCGGATTCTTGCTGAGTAGAATTCGTCACCATTCACACTCAATTGAGATGGACACCGAGAAATGAGCTCTTTCTGAAACTCATGAGTGACAAATGAAGCTCCGGGTGTCATGAAACCTTCCATCAGTTTCTCACACTCTGAATCGACCAATTCTTCTGCCAGAAAGAGTTTGCTATTATTACTCTTGAGTGACAAGCACTCCTCTTGTGGTAATTGCAATGCCCAATTCACAACTGGAATTTTCCCATCTTCCAAATACTCCACTTGCTGTTTTACTTGAAACCCAAGTGAGTGGTGCATCAAAGGCCAACCCAAGGTGATCATTGCACCACTCTGCATATTCTCATCACTCAGAACTGAACATGAAAAGCTCTCTTGTGGTGTGATTTCAATCATACAAGAAGATGCAGATGGGTACACAAGTGGATTCTCATTGAGGTCATCAATGAGGTACATATCTGCTCTATCTGCTATCACATGTGTTGTGGTAGTAGAAGTAGTAGTAGGCTTTGTGTTCCGAAAGCTTGAAATTTTCTTCACATATTCATCCACAAAAGACCCTCCTCCTCCTCCTCGACGGAGTGCTGTAAAGGCACCACCACTGCAACCCAACGAGGTTCTCTCCTCCATAAACTCACCACCACTACTATAATCAATTTCATCACCATCCTCATCATCCTGATTGAAACCAAGGGCATTTGGTGATCCAGCAAGAGATAAGTATACTGAGACGCTGAGACGCTGAGGGTATTCAGGTACATCATCTGGACCACCACTTGCTACTTTCTTGCTCCGTCCAAAGCTCTGTATTGTCCTCTGTAACACACTCAGAACACCTGATCCTGCTGCATTGAAGAACAACCACCCCTCTCATCTCTCAGTATTGAAAAACAGCCAGAAAATCATGCAAATGTAATACACGAGGAAAACTATGTTAAAAAGTCTCATGAAAAAGAGTTCAATCCAATAGATGGGTTGGTTGGGAAGATGGTCACCAGCCACTTGTGCTTGTAATCGCCCCTTTCTGTCAAGGATTATTTTCCCGTGCTCCACAATCACAACCATGCATGTGCATGGCAACCGCTTCAAACAATACCTTCCTAATGACGTGGTATGCCTGTTTACCCAAAAAACAAAAAAAAATTCCAACAAAACAAAGAAACCCAACATTTTCTTTTTGGAGATATGAATTGCATTTTTTTCAAAACCTAATTTTGAATATGCAAATTGGGTATCAAAGATTATTGAAGATGCGGTGCAGGTTGATTGTTGGGGATAATTTTTACATTACATACTTTTGTGTTAGAAGGAATGAGATATAAAAAGAGACTTTAGTGTTCTTTCATTAAGTAGGTGAGTTTTCACACTATGGGTTGAAAGTAGATGTAGGATTTTCCTTCTGTTTCTTCTTGGTTGGGGAAATGCAGTTAGAAATTCAAGAGTGGAAGAAAGAAAGAAAGAAGAAGAGGTGGAGGAGGAGGAGGACTGACCCAATGGGGAAATGCCGTTTGGTGCCAAGAATGAGTTTGGAAGCTCTGTGACTACGAGCTACCTCCACAAGAACATGCTTCACTTTTGCCCCATTCACTATCTCCAATTGTAGCTTTATCTATAGACTCACAAATCAGAAAGCAAAACACAACAAAACCCCCAAAAATCAATTTCCATCAAAAACAACAAAAAAAACAAAATTTCCATTAACACAACAATAACAACAATTGCAAGAAAAAGAGCAAGAAGAAGAAGAAGAATAAGTTGAAGAAGAAGAGGTGGTGGTGCTTACATGTTTCAAATTGCAAAGACCTTGATAGAGAGATAAGACCCCACGAAGAGAGCTTGCCAGCTGATTCAATTTGGCTTCTTGTTCCTCAATTGACAATCCTGAAAACCATGGACCCCAAACTCAACTTTGGACTTGAGAGAGAAAAATTTTCCACTTGAGAAAAGAAAGAAAGTTGTTGTTGTTGTTGTAAGATTCAACAAGAGGATGTTTGTTTGTTTGTTGTTGTTTTTGTTTTTCCTTTCTGCAACAAAAAGAGTCGTTGATTTTGTTCCTTTTCTAAGATTCAACAAACCTTAGCAGCACCTTGCAACAAAATCCTCTATTGGAGATTTTGCTGGAGAAGTAGGAGTGTAACTGGAGCTGACCCAATGGCAGTGCTCTCCACGGACAGAAGAGGAAGAAGAAGAAGAAGAAGATAACATGAAGAGAGAGAAGTGGCAGTGGAGTGGAGTTCTTGTAGTAGAACTACCAGAGATGGGAGAAGTGGAGACGTGAAGTGCGAGAATGTGGTCGCCAGGTCGCGCAATCTTAGCAATGGTCCATGTGAGCATCTCCCTGGAAGAAGCTGTCAATCGCATACCCACTACTAGCTTACGCCCACATTCCTCCTTCTTGGTCATGTCTTCTAGTGCTCCTGGATCTGTAGCCTCAGCAACACCCATGGGACTTGTTTCAGCTTGACTCTTCTTCCTCAACAGAACAAATTCCTCCTCCTCCTACTCCTGGTCCTGGTCCTGCTCCTTGTGCTGCAGCTTCTGCTGCTTTTCTTCATGAGCTGGGTTGTGTCTGTCCCTCGCTCCTCCTCGTATTCAAATTCCTCCTGTTCTCGAACACTTAGCCTTCAACACGAATCCTTTTGTTTTGTCGTGTTTTTCCTTGAAGAAAAAGCATTTGTTCTACGGAAGAAAGAAGAAAACGGAATTTGTTTTTGAAACTCTGCGTCGGGGTAGGTAGTTCTCCAGAGAACTGAATTCGTTATGGAGGAATCAAAAGATGCACATTTCCCGAGAAAACGTCTTCTCCACAACAGCTATATCCTCTCAAGACTTTTCTCAACTGCAATCAATCAAAGCTTCTTCTTCACACGAACACCCAAACACGAAGTTCGAGAAAACCCCCAACCCAAAAAAAGAAAAAGAAAAAAGGACAACACAACAAATGGCGACCAGATTTCAGTGACGCACATCATCGACTGACTGAGCTCAATTCAATTCCTCGAACAGACACGGAACAAACTACTCGACGACAGAACGCGACAGCTTCTCCCCCACATCAGACTCAATTTCCATCAGAATTTGCTGCTGTAACTTGCGTTTGAAGCTCCTGAAACAAATTCTCTTACAACTACGATTCTCGAAACACGAATCCAGAGACGCGATCGATCGATCGATCGAGCGAGCGAGCGAGAGAGCCAAAGACAGGAAGAAGTAGAAACGCGAGAGAAGAGACTAGGCAGGAACAAGACCTACCAGGTTGATCTCTAGCTACCTACCATCCAAAATCAGCATGCTAGGTAGGTAGCTAGTAGGTACCTAATATTGTGTCATCATTACCACCTAGAGTCCAATCTAACCCCTATCTTTAACCCGAGTTTGTCATGTACGGTTAGTAACAAATTTAGAACAAAAAAAATATCTACCTATTATTAGTAGTGTTTTTCTTTCTTTTTTTGGCAAATTTTAGCCAATTGGCGACCAAAAAAAATTGGAAATTCCTTTTTAGTGTATTTTTTACCAAAAAATGCTTAAAATTTGGAAAACTCGCCAAACTTTCGAAACCACCAAACTGATTTTTTTTTCTAAAAATTAAAATTATTATTAGCACTGTGGTGACAGGAAAAAAATAAAATAACAAGCGAATTCTACAAAAGGTTCTTTTGTGGAAAATTTAGAAAAACTTCGCCATATTTTGAGTCAAAAAAAAATTAGAATTCGCCAGATTTAGACAGTGAGTTCCTATACTTCGCCAGAACTAGGCAGGATTCCAGACCAATTATACTGTTAACCTAGACACTCGCCATTAATGCTAATTAATGCTGGGGGTCGTCGCCACTAATTAACTTACTTGAGGAATTTGAACCCAAAAAAACCCTGAAATTTATTAATACCGATTTAAATTTAAAAAATTCAAAGTTTTTTACATTGGGATTTTATAAAGCACTTCCAGGGTTTTTTTTTAAAAATTTAAATTTACATGGTTTTAATGGTGGGCAGGTTGGGTGGGGGGGGGCGGGGGGTTGTTCTGAGGGGGTTTTCAGTGTTCATCAGAGTTGTGCGGGTATTTGATTTGTTGATAACCGTTGCTATATATGTACGAACCACCCCAACCTTGGTTTTCGTATTAGGAATGGAAACAAACAAATTTATTCCTTTGGGGGCAAAGATTGGAAGAGGGGTGGATGCTTTTTAGGGTTTTTTTTTAGGGTTTTTAGGGTTTTAGGTTTTAGAGTTGGAAAATGAATAGGTCAATTTTCTTGTGGTCATACTTTTGTACCATAACAACTACTCTTCGTATCAATGGAAAAGGAATTTATTTATTTATCTATTTATTTATTCAATTAATGGAATGACCAAGAAGAAGTCTTATGTGGGGGCTTGTTACTATTCACACATGTGGATGTGCCATGTATTTTGTCTTGAATATTTGTTTTTAAATTGTGTGGGTGACCAACTAAAAGACATTGGTTGATCGAATTTTAAAACTTTTGTTTTGGAAGCTTTGGAAGTTTCGTTTTTGGGATTCTTTTTTAAAAGAAAACTTTTTGGTGGATTTTTCTTTTTTTTTAATTACACCATTGTGCAAGAAAATCAAATTGAAATCAAATTGAATAGAAATTTACAATATTTTTATTCCCTATTTTTTTGCAATTTTGCAATTTTTTGAATTGGAATTTTTTTATTCTTAAGTTTTGGAGTAGTGGGGACTTTTCTAATCATTTAGACAAACCTTTAGCATGTAAATAAAAAAGTTTATATATATATATATACACCATTTAGGACAAAATTTCTTCCACTTTGTATTATAACCTTAATAAATTCCCAAAAATACTCTTGCAAACTCCATAGCATTCACATCACCTTACAACAATTTACGCAACCTTTGAAAAATCAGAATTTTACATTCATATATCCCAAGGTCTAAACCCTCCCACCAAAAAACACATAACACTTTAAATAATCAAGTTTGCCCATAGATTTCTCAACAAAATTTTCAAAAAAAAAATTTCTAAACTCTTCTAAACATTTCACGTATATCTTTCAAGAATGAATTCTTAAACAAATCATTTAGAGTAGATACAAGCTATAGGTGAGTTGGGTTGTTCACGTTTATGTTGCTAAAGGGGTTATAACATACAACGATTCCGAAAAATAAATTTTAAATTCTAATGCAACTTAGTGTTTCATTCTAACAAGGCTCAATTATCAAACTCAAGGTTGCCCATGGGTTAGGAGGTGGGTTAAGGGGGGGGTGTGTCACCTTTATGGTGCTAAAGGGATTGTGAGAAGATACAACACTTTGGTGATTGACTAGACTAGGAGGAGGAGTTAAGGATTCATGGCTTCTCTCACAAAGAAAGACATGCTCTAGTGGAACTTTACTTTGTTGGGGTTGCTCAAGTTTGTTGACTTACTTCCATACAACACCCGAATGTAGTGCAAGTTCTATAGCAAAATAGATATCGCATGTACTTTGGAGCTTATCAACTAGTGTCAAGTGTCGAGAACACTAGCATCCATTTGTCCTAAGATTTTATGTTATTTTTGGTTGGTTTGCCCTTTTTCTATTTCTATCTCTTCCTTTGTATGTGGCAAGTCATCCATTAACTTGGACTTATCACCTTCTTCCACAAAAGGTTAAGTATACCCAAATATACATTGAACAAATTTTTTTTTGTTTATCGAGCTTAGATGTTTACCTACAAGAGTCAACCCCGCTAAGGACAAAAAAAATTAAATTAAATTAAATTTTAAAAAATTTTAAAAAAAAATTTTTGGACACCTAGGGTTTTAAACTCCAAAGAGGCATAATTATGGACACCCAACTAGGTTACCCGCATTATGGTAGTTGGAAAGTGTCTAATAGTCGTCTCTCCATACTTCAAAAGCACGGCATTAGTCCTTTGTAAAAAGGTAAGAGACACTTGATCGTATTTTAATTGGAGATTTTTCTTCCCCTTTTTTTTTAAAAAAAATTCTTGACCTAAAATATCCTTTTGGTTTGTCCAAAAGACTAAAGTTATGGCCAACAATAGTAGGTCTACAACACTAGTCACACCCAATTTAAAGGAATGAAAATCCCAGCTGAAAAAAATTGTTGCATACAATTGTTGGTTCACCATACAATGCTTTGACACGTAAACATTGTATAATTAATCAATTTTTTGAAATTTTTATTTCAACAAATAGAATAATCATGAAAATTCAATTTTATTTTTTTCATGATTTTTTTTTTTTTTTTTTTAAAAATTATTTTAAAATTTTCCAATATAAAAAAATTAATTTTTAAAATTAAAAAAAATAATACTAAAGATAACCAAAAAAAAAAAAAAAAAAAACAAACAAAA
>Ga0116227_10007500_pt1 | contig 21226 bp, 12 predicted proteins | sample S1TSphgellanicum_FD_89693 | JGI IMG/M metagenome (GOLD analysis project Ga0116227, IMG submission 89693) | Host-associated microbial communities from peat moss isolated from Minnesota, USA - S1T2_Fb - Sphagnum magellanicum MG | ecosystem: Host-associated > Plants > Peat moss > Unclassified...
AGCCTAAAAAAAAAAGGGGTAATTAGCCTAGGTGGTAAAAATTTGTTTTAGTAGTAGGATTTTTATGTAAACAATGAAAGGATTAACAAGAAATGCATCTAGGAGTTGCTTTTTTTTTTTTTTTTTCCTCCTTCCCCCTTTTGGGATTGCGGATGGGGGTGTGAGGTTGTGTGTGTGCACTACCACATGCTTGTCTTTCCTTCCTTTGGGGTGGGGGTCATTTTTACGTTTACTTAACTTGAGCTCAAGTTGGTTATTCTAAAACACTTATTTAGTTTACTTAACTTGAGTTCAAGTTGGTTATTCTAAAACACTTATTGAGTTTACTTAACTTGAGTTCAAGTTGGTTATTCTAAAACACTTATTTAGTTTACTTAACTTGAGTTCAAGTTGGGTATTCTAAAACACTTATTTAGTTTACTTAACTTGAGTTCAAGTTGGTTATTCTAAAACACTTATTTAGTTTACTTAACTTGAATTCAAGTTGGTTATCCTAAAACACTTATTTAGAGTAAAACTTTATGCAAGTTTGAGAAGTACATTTGTGTTGCATAAAATTTGTTTAATTTTGGCAACTTGTTTTGGGTGAATGGTATACAAGGATTTTAGTTTTAATCTCAGAATTGTGTAAGTCTCACTCTCATAGAGTCACTAGTTGAAAGACAAGGAGAAGGAGTAAGTGCACCGCAAGTTCATTTTCTATGCTTACAAAGTAATTAGGTGGTTTTGTTTCAAGTCATCTATATAAAAACTTTTTTGAAAAAAAAAAACTTTTATTTTGAGAGGCCTCTCAAAGTTTCACTATTTATTATGTGATGGGCCAATCAAAATAGCTACATGCCAAAAAATAAAAATACAATTGAAATTGGGAGGCACCACAACTAATTAATACAACCAACAATAGATACCCTCACCATAGGGTTATACACCCATACACCCAAAACACATAGTTCAAACCCTAGCCATAAGCCTCGGCTGAAAACGGGAAATTACACAGGTAGGCAAATTTGGTTTTTGGTAGCCAATGATGCGAAGCAAAATACATCAAATGGGCTCAGGTTGTTTTTCTTTTGAGGGAGGCTGGGGTATTGGATTTAAAAAAAAAAAAATTTCCCAATGCTTTCTCACTTTCTTCACATCAAGTTCCCAATATGTTCCCAATAGCTCCTCACTTTTATCCCATATCCCTTCTACTCTTGCAACCTGCATACACAACTCAAAAGAGAGGAGATTACAACATATCTATTTTGAGATTGTTCAAGCTTGATTTTAATTTTAATTTTTTTTGGGGTGATGGTTCAATCAAAGATGCCCATGACAAAAGAAAAAAATTTGAACCTTTGGGCAGGGTCCCAACAACTAATTAAATAAAAAATTAAAAAATTCTCCTACACAAAAGCCTATTCAACACCCTCCATATATTAGTACATGAATAACCCTCCCTCCATACATACTAGGTTTAAAACACTAAATAAAAGAATGTGAATAAAGACATTGTTTCCGTCTACTTAATTTGGATGGCACCTTCTTGCAAGTGTTTTCTCACGAATTTTTTGGATGTAGTCTAAGTGGTGATCATCCATAAGAAGATGTAGAGAAATCAGGGATCAACCCCTAGGAAGATTTAGCCAAATCTAACTATAAACTAGATATGAAGTATAAAATCTTCAAAACAACTTTCTATACTCATATACACTGAAAACCCAATATAGAAATCTGGCACTTGTTGATTTTTGTTTTCCCCCTTCACTTCTGGAGATTGAAACCCTCCAAAATTATTGCTTCATTTTTGAATTTTGAATTTTGAATTTGTTATTTCTCTTTTTGTCGAAATTTTGCCGGTAAAGAAAAAACCCTGGTCTATGGGGATGAGACTTCACATTCATGTAGCTTCTTGGGATAAGAATTTGGCTTGAATTGTGAACCAATTTATGGGTGATAATAAGCTATGGTGGCTCGTGAGTTATAGTTAGTGTTTTTTCTCAACAAAAATTTCAACTCAAAAATTGGAAAAAAGGGGGTTTTGGGTTTTCTAGTCACCCAAATTTCAAAAAGAAAAAAGAGAAAAAACCCCCAGCAGATTCTATACCATCAAATTCTGGTAAATAGCCAATAATATAGAGGAAATTCTAAAGCATTTTACTTTTATATTTTTTATAACAAGACTTGGCTAGTTCCTTTTATGCATTATTGCTACTAGTGTTTTCCTTTCTTTTTCTTGTTCTTAAATTTCAATTTCATGATGTTGCATCGATTGTGAGCACCCCAAGAAGGATGTAGCATGAAATGGCAATAGGTTTTTAGGACTTGCCCAAAAAGTTAAAAATTTCTTTAAAAAATGTCACCAAATTACTAAAATACAAGTTGAAATTTCTTGAAATGTGGTGAAATGTTTTTTACATTTTTCTTTTTTCAATATTTTGATTTGATCAAAAAATAGGGAATATGTGACCAATTGTTTTTTTGAAATCACATTTGTGTGAAATTTTGCAAAAAGAAAATATTGGTCTCCACTTCAACAACATCACAAGATTGAAGACCAAAAATAAAAAACATTGCATAAAATTAATGTTTTTTTCCTTTTGTCAATTTTGTGATGTCAATCAAGTGGCAATCATCCATAAGTTTTCTCCTCACATCAATGTTTTGTGTTTCCAATATAGTTTAAATCCAATTGGCTTCTTCACATTTTCATGTATTTTTCCTCCAACTATAACATTAGCTTTGGGATTAAGTTTGCAGTGTACATCAAAACCTATGGAGAAGGCAATTTTGTAAAAAATCAAGCAAAATTTGGAATATGTCCAAAATTTGATAAATGTTTTACACAATTTCCCAAAAACCTCAAATCATTTCTTGCCAAAACTGTCTCTACCTCTCTCTCCTTCTCTTAGCTTCTATTGTGTTTTGTCTATTCTTTTTTCTATATATTTCTTTTTTTCATTGCTTTTGTGTGCAAGTGAACATGAGGAGTGTGTGCTTTGGAGTGAATGAGAATCAAGTATAAAGAGAGCGTGTGAGCTTTAGAACATTAGCCACAAATGGGCATGTCGCTAGCAGTGTTGAATTTTGAGAAATTTATGTTGTTCATCAACCAAAGTTTAGAAAACTTCAATTGAAGGTGCTGAATCTACCATGCATGTACAATAGATGTTTTATAAGGTTTTAAAGTTCCCAAGGTTCCATCTATATTCCTCTTTCCCTTTGGCTTGAACAAGTTATTCCATCATGATTTTAAATTTTCAATTGGATGACAAAACCCTAAACCTATTCTTGTAACTTAAAGTTTGCTTTGTAATGCATTTTGAAAGAATCAATTATGCTTTTGTCCATTGGTTGGACAATACTAGTGAAATTTGGGGGAAAAAATCTGATGGTCAAGTTATTTATAGCTAAGGCAGTAAAACTGTGATTTTGATCATGCTTCAATGGATTATGCAACAAGCGAATTGTTATGTTGTCCATGATCATAAACACTTCTAGGTTGGCATACTTGCACTAATTATTGGACCTAGTCATCCAATGCCCCATTTGTTATATATATATATATATATATATATATATATATATATATAAATAAATTATTATTTTTCAAAGCATTAAGGCTTTAGGGCATAAGCATGGTAAAGTATGCTAGTCGGAGACACTTGTTGTTTTTTTGGAAAGTATCCATAAAATATGTTTTAATGTATCGAATTCATGATATTGCATAATATTGAAGAAACACATGTATTAATATGCATTTAAATACATTTTTTTGAAATATTATAAAAGGTACATATCACAATTATGCAAAATTGAGTTACAAGTATATGAAAGCAAAACATCAATTAGAATTATTATACTTTCAAATTAATGAAGGCTTAATGTGTATGGATATAATTTTAACTTTTCATATTCTATACATAATCTATCAAAGTTTTAATGTAAAAGTATTTTGAAAAATTTGAACAATCAACCAAATTAGAACATACTTTTCATCTATTTTTCTTATATAGAAATTCTTCAAACTTTATGTACAACTTACAATAAACTCAATGAAATGCTCTATGATTTCAAAATGCAATTTAAATAGGTTTTTAATATATATATATTTTAATGTTAATATTGAAAAGAGATTGTTTTTGAAATTAAGTTTTTTTAGGACTACTTTTTTGGCTTACTTTATCATGGTTGGACCTTTTATTTATTTATACACTACAACCATTTTCAAGTTACGAATCAAAATACAAATTGTAGCCAAAACTAATGTTATTTAATCCATTTGGGTGCAATCACACTAATAAGAATCAAAGCAAGTATAACTAATGCTTAATTTTTCATGTTTTAGTGTCAAAAGTTCTATTAATGTTAGAAGTCATTCAAAAGCTCTCATGACAATGTTTATAAAATGTTATGAAAAACATGTGGTATGATTTGAAATGAATGCAATGAAATTAAAATATTCAAAACATTCATTAAACATAAGGACTCTTATTTTTGGAAAGTTTTTTAATTAACCTATATTTACTTAATGGTATATTGCAATATTTTTTGGGGTCAAATTTGATTTTTTCAACTTTCATACAAAATATTTCAAAACAAACAATCACCTAAAGAGGCAACCCTAGTTCTTATTAACATGTTTGGACCCTTTTTCAAATTTTTTGTCCTTCACTTTACATTGATCAAAAGTCTAAGGTGTTTAATTGCATCTAATAGAACAAATATGTTTTGTCCATGTACTCATCCCTAAGTGCATACTAAGATTATATCTGGAAGGACATTTTAATTAAGGCTTGGCAAGTACACCTTTACCATTTACATCCCCATTTGCTCCATGCGTATAAACCCTACAATAAAGCAATGTGATGTCATTCCTTTGAGATGATATCACAATTAATGTAAATGTAAGACATGCATAAGAAGATTTGAAATGGATTCATGTTTATAGCTTTGTATTGTCATAATATGTCAAAATTTAAAGAATTGTAATGAGTTGAATTAAGGACTTGGCTTATGGTTAAGTAGATGAAGGATTCAACCCCTTTCTGTGGCATTTTGTTTATGTTTTCATGCTTACACATGATTTCCTTACCTAAGCAACCTACATGTTTGGGGAAAGGAGGGTATATTCATAAGGAAAAAAAAGATGCCTATATGATTTGGGGGAGGAGGGAGGCCTATGCATGCCTCAAGGAAGAAGCCTAAAATGTGCAACTTAAAGGGGAGTGAAACCTACGTGTAAAAGAGGGGGGGGGGGTGGAGGGAGGCTTCATGCCTAGGGGGGAAAATGAAGCATGTACATGCTTACATGTTTAAGGGGTTTGCACACCTACATGCGTAAGGTGCCTAAGTCATAACTAGATGTCTAGGCTTACTTTTATAGTTTATATCCCTAGGTAGCTTCATTGGTTAATTTTAATTACAATGTAGTCATGTGATTTATGGTACCAATTAGTCAACATCAACTAGGATATATGTTATTTTTTAGTCAAGTTAGACAAACCACATTATTGACCTAGGTGGCTCTAGCATAAATTAAATTATTTTCAACTTTGCTGAAATTTTCAGAAAAAAGTCAGCCCCTTTTATCGAAATTTTCAAAAACACATTCAAAGGTGCCAACTAGTTTTGAACTAGGGACTTGCTTGACCAAATTAGTTGTAATTTACATCCATCTAACCACGAACATAATGAAATATCTTAAAAACACTAATGAATTTTATTAGATATATTACACATATGTCGAAATTTTCAGAATTGAGAAGGTAGCTCCCAAACTAAACATTTTAGATTAAAGTAATTATTTAGTAGAGAATTGTCAAAGTTGCCCAAGTATTACAATAGTTAGTAGTTGGTGGTTTTCATTCAAAACAACCATGATGAAATGAATAGTTGTCAACGAAAATAGACATGGCACGGTGCACACAACTAACCACTTTGTCAAGCTTGTATTGATTGAAATGCTACTTTATACCTATTGTAAACATTTGGTCATTTTAATCTATAATGTTAGCCTATTTGGATGTCTATTTCGGCTAAAATTCAATCTAAAAGACAACATGAAAAACATGACTTGTAATAAGTCTAGTGTCAATGTTTGAATTTCTCAAGCTATGCATTCAAAAAATTTAGCATTTTATGCTTTCATTCTTTCCCTAAATTATTGGTATTCAAGTTTGAAAATTGTTGAATAAAAACCTCTTATAAAGATGATCCTTTCATAACCCAACATTTCATGATTCAAACATCCACTTTTACTATGAATTTCCCACATCCAAACTTAAATCTTAAACCATTAAAATTGATACTTTCTAGAAAAATGCAATTGAAAGTAATGATGAAAGATTAAATTGATGAACTTTGGTTGTTTGAACCATGTAAAAAGAACATGCTCAAGGTGAAAGCACACTATAGTGACCCCCTTTTGAGCATTTTTTGGGTATAATATTATAATACATATAATATAATTGTTCCAAAAGTATGGTGCATTTAATTCAAATTTTTTGGGCCCTACAATTGTTATTTTCACAAAACTAATGTTATGTAACATTATTATTAAGCTAATAATAAATTTCATTATCTATAAATGTGGTTTCCCAAGGGAGAAAATACACATATGGGAAAATTCAAGAAATGATGGTTTGGCCCATTCAGGGTAAAATATTGCTTATCCATAAGATAGTTCTTCTTGTTTTTGTCAACAATTTTGAACCAAACCCAATTTTGCTTAATGTTAACAAATTGAAATAAAATAGATATGTGGACCAAACATTGAAAGGGATTCATAATTCAAAGAGTTACAAGTCCTTAGAGTCTATAGATACTAATCAGCTACTCACATCAAAAGAAGCCTTAGTAAATTTGATGAATCAGCAAGCTATGAGATTACTCAAAAACCATGGTTACACAATCTTATAACTAGTAGACTATAGGTTAGATTCGTTTGTAACATTGGAACAAAATTTTGTTGATATAATGTTTTAGCATAAGACACAATAAATTTGTAGTGTAAATAACACCAAATCATTAGAAATAGAGGTATATTAGAAGAACCTAGTGCCATATCTGCAGAATTGTTAGGTCAACATGCATTAATTATAGCCCATATTGCTGTTAATATGAATTCAAACAAAAGTCAACATATGTCAAAAAAGAAGAGAAAAGGACAAATCATTAAAACATTAACCTTAAAGCAGAAAGTGAAACATCATTATACGAAAAGAGGTGATGGCATTTTTACAATTGGCAAAAAAAGAACGATTCTTCATTTTCGTTTTCTGCAAACAAGTTTCTATTATTTTTTATCTTCATAATGAGCACAAAAGAAAGACAATCCAGAAAGAGACTACATAAATTAAGAGAAGAAAAGTAAGAGAGAGAAAGAGAAGAGTAGAATTTTTCCAACATTTTGCCTTTGTAGTTTAAGTCTCCAAAGAGAGGTCTACCAATTCCATTTCTTGTTTATTATTTTTCTTCTCCAAGATCTTCTCTATTGTTTAAGTTTGAGAGGGCTTTTGAAGTGATTAAAAAGAACAATAGAGATTGCAAAGAAACTTTGAAGAAATACAATTTTAAAAAGCTTAGAAGAGAGGCATGCACAAGTCAACAAGTTGGTTCAATTTTCATTTCTGACACTAAAGAATAGCGAGAATGGGACAATTTGCAACAACAACAAAAATGACCATCACAACAAAAGGAGCCTACATAGGAACAAACTCTAGAGAAGGTCTGAATTTTAAACTGGAAGTGCAACAAAAGAAAGATTCGACAAGAAATGGTTACCAATCTCCAAAGAAAAAAGGTTTAGATTCAATAGGACGATGAGGTTAGGTATATCTTTACTCTTACAAAGTAGAATTATAATAACAACATGAAGAACAATATGTTCTAGACAAGTTCTAGAAGGAGGAGAAAAAATGGGCAAATAAAGTTGGATTGGTAGGTCTGTTTGAGATTAAATGGAAGATTTCCCATCATAATATTTTAGTTGAATTTTTGAACAATTGAAAACTAGATTTTGAACACAAAAATATCAAAGTTATGATGGTAGAGGAATAGAGAAATATAGATAGACATCTACTAGTAACAATTTAAAAAAATTGCCATATAGGTGAAACAAAAGCAAATCAGGAAAAAATGTTAGATGTTAGAATAGCTTTAGGAGACATAGCTATTGAAAGATGTATATATTTATAGTACACATGAGTATAATAGGGCCATTGTTTTGTTTTGACTACACTAATTTTAAGGTTTCATTAATCATTAAAATAATCAATTTTAATGGAATTGAAAATATGGCTCATTTAACTATGCTTGTCATTTTCCATGTGAATGTGATTACTTGTTAAAATTTCAATTTATCACACATTTATCGCATCTTTGTTGAAAAAACTCCATTTTTGAGATGAAAAATTTCAAATTAATCACATGGTATCCAAACATGGTTCAAGTTATGTGAAATGACATGGTTAAATATACCTTCAACTTTCATAAAAATTAAAAATCATTTAAATTTATTTGGGAGTATATTTTTGTTTTTGAATATACATGTACACTACATGATCAAAAATAGTTGCAAAAGACACTTTTAGTCGCCTAAGACAAGTCAAAATATGAGGTTTTTCGACTAGTGTTTATTTCCACAAAATACTCCAATATTTCATTTTATAAAATGAAATGAAATAATTTCTTTCTTAATATCTTGCTTAGGTTATATTTTAACATAATATGCAAAACTATTGTGAAAATTGTTCAAAAATTTTGAGGTGGGATATAGTCCAACACGCACATTTTTGGAAAGTAGTGCAATGTGACATCCCAAAGCGGATCATCGTAGTGTGCTTTCACCCTCAATTTCTAAATACATAGCCTCTTTATTTATCATCCTTTGCCATATCTCCACGTTAACATCCAAAATATTAGCAGTGTTCTTTAATAAAATACCATAGAAATTGTCTTTTTCTTGGTATCCTTTCCAAGATATATTTTATTCAACTCAGTTGCCACAAGTCATTATGACCATGGTTATTGACTTCAATACTCAATTAACATTAAATTGCTCACAAGCCTTAGGCTTGACATCAAAGTAATCAATCCACATTTATATTTCATCCAAACTAAATAGGGTATATGTAATTTATTATTAAAATACACTATTAATCTATGTCCCTTTGTGTTATACTCATACATACAATTACATTAAAGGATTTTAATGACTCTTGAATGCTAGGTTCATCCCAAAATTCAAATAATTCTATAACAAAAATTGGATTATCCTATTTTTGACCTTGTGATCGGATGATAAGACCTTGGTAGGTGACCTCAAAATGAAACCACACATGTAGTGTCCATTTTGGCGTTAACATAATGATGAAATGCCACAATGTTCAAATGCGATTAAATTGGCAATTAGCAAGGTGACTGTTTAAGAAAAGAAATGGAGAAGGTTGTAGAATTTCAAAGATGGCCTTAAAACCTCTATTTGTTATATTTTGCAAAATTGTAGCAAGTTGGTTAAACGAAATGAAACACAACAAGTTTCACAAAGCTCAAAGCAAAATCATGATTGAATGGTTTATAACTTATAATACATTATACCTAATATTTGGCTCATTAAAAATGTAATACATGGAGTTATTAAAAGAAATGAAAAGAGATTTATGTGATGGGGAGTTTTGACAATAATAAGTTTTTCATATTTGATAAAAGTTGTGGCCAATGAAAGAAAATGTTTGTTAAATAAATTTATGAACCAAGGTAGTTGAAAATGTTTATTTGCCAATTAGTATGACATAAGTGTAAAGTGATATTCACCCACATAATTATGTTTTGTGATTAGCCATGTTTTAGATATACAAATAAAAATTTTCAATATATATTTATAAGGAATGAAGAAAATAATATTTCAAAACCATGACCTAACAACTAACCCATTCAAAGTATGATCCCTTATAGTTTTTCATATTTTGGTTGATTATAATGGTGTATAATTCAAAAATATCCCCCAAAACTCATTAAATTCCTTGTGATCAACAAAATAAATAGGTAAATAAGGAAGCAACTAGGCATCCATGTAGTACAATGTAAAAAAACATGGAATGGTTAGTTGGTAACCCACATGCCACTTAAGACCATTATTGGATTAGACCTAATGAATTTGATCCTTGGCATAAGATCAAGATTTGAACTACTATCTTCAAATTAACCAACAAAATTTGGAGCCACAAAGCCATAGAACAATTAACATTAGTCATGAATTGTGACCTACATATGTTCGTTGCTAACTCATCATCCCTAATTGATAAAGACCATAGATGAGATGACTAATTAATTTTGATAGAGGAAGTTTATTAGTTCAAATCTCTAAAGGTCTATCCCCACCTAGGGATAGGTTGGTTAGTTCTAACTTTACTAACACCTACTTACTAAATTGTAACGATGAAAAGTGAAAATCCTACATATGGCTTGATGATTAACAAGTCAATAACCCAACTTTTGCAATCAACATGTCCACACTTATTAAAGTTACATGTAACATCACATTATGGGTGAAGTTTTTCTTAGGACTTGGTGACCTAAAGGTCATGGTACATTTGAATTACCTTTTATCTTAGTTTTTTAATCTAATATTTTTATTATTTTTTCATTCTTTAGCTAGTTCTATTCTCTTTTCCTCATTGTTCCATTGTCTCTTCATTCCTTTTCATTTCATTATTTTTCAAACTTTCTCCAACTCTTTTGCCTTGGTGGGTTTTTGTTACAAATTCATTTTGTCTTTGTTTGTAATTTTCTTATATGTTTTTTTCCCTTTTAGTGGTTCATCTTTTTTATTGTTGTTTTATCACATTTACACATCCATTTACAATTTTGATGTTTACAATTCTTTGCTTGCCAACATTTGTAGTGTTTATATCTATAGCTAAAGGCTTACCTTCATTTGTTACTCCACCCCTTGTGCTCCAAGATCATTATACGTGGCTAGAATTTGTATGTTTTCTTGAACATTTGAATTCTTTTGAAATAGAGAACACATGAAAAATGGCACAAGTTTATGTATATTTTAACATGGAATTGAAGGGGAATGCACTAATCATTGTTCATAAAAATATAACTAGGTGAAAACATGGTAAAGTATACAAAAAAGTTATTTAAAAAAAAGACAATTAAAAAATGGTCTAGTTTTTGACACAAGTAGAAGAAAGTAGATTGAAAATAATTAAAAATAACATATCAAAAGCATGGTGCTTTCTTTGAGTTTATAGTGAGGTGATTATAGAATTTGAGAAACTTTGGCACAATAAAAGTAGATAACAAGTATGTTTAAAAATGATTGGTCACATTGAGTTTAAGTATATTTTTCCATTAGAAGTTTGATGTAATCTCCTATAATATTTAAACATTGAGAACTTACAAGTACATTTTAAAGCTACATCATGTTGAAAGTGGAAAATATTCAATAATTTTGGATCTATTTTCACCTATTTGTACAAGTTTGAACTTTGGACAACCTAAAAGTAGGGGAAAAAGTATAGTTATTTTTAAAAAATTACTTGAATGCATATTAAATATATGATTAATCAACATCATTGTGATAAAATTAGAGATTATCCTCATGTTGATCATTAAATATATAAAAATTTCTACTTTCAATACATTAAAACTTGTTTATGGCTACTTGGTTTTTTTTATGACAAGGGGCAAAAATTGTCTATTTTATCTAATGGCACTTAATCACAAGATAATTTTTGCAAGATTTTGGGATTTTGAATTGGCAATGCAACTAAACAAAAATGATTAAGATGAAAAAATATTCAATGTTGAAAAACTTATATCTAGAATGTGTGCAAATGTAGAAGATGCAAAGATGTTGAAAAATTTATATTTAGAATGTGCGTGCAAATGTAAAAGATGCAAAGATGTAAAGATGTTGAAGAACTTGTGTTTTGTTCAAAGCCCACACAAATGTGTAAGGAGCAGGGGTGGGGAAGAGCATGATTACAATGGCCATGATGAATAAAATTTGAACATTTGGTTTACCACAAACTTGTTTATTTGATTATTAGATTTTAAATTTAACATTGAAGTTTACACTAAAATGTTGAAAAGAAGATTGTTATTTTACCTCTTTATAAATATATAAAATTACATTGAACATTTTACTAACTCTTTGTGCCACATAAGATATAATTCTATAATTAACAATAACATCAAGTGTGGAGTCCAAACTTGTGGTGTCTTTAGTTTTTTTCATTTTAAACTTAACATTGAATTCGTTTTAGGTGTAAAAGGACCATATATGACATTAAGATATTTCAAATTTGATAATTAGAGATTATAATATTTAATGACAATATTTAGAAAACTTCAAATTGAATATCATTTTGGAAAGCTTGTTTTGAGAGGTTTATGGTTTGGATCAAGACATTGCATGAACTTCCCATGAATCTAAGAGGCATGTTTCATGAAACTTATTAATAAATGTTTTGTAGAAATGATCGATGTGCATGATGTGGAGTTCAAAGTATTATTTACAACCCATTATTATACTTGAAGAAGACTTTGCATGATGACCAACCCTTATTCACTTGTTGGAACGTTGCCATTGCTTACTATGCCAAATAAAGAAGCTAGAAGTTATGGTATAAATATGAGACATAAAGAGAGAGATCCATAGAGAGGTTTTATGTATTGGAACAAGGATCCATTGACAAAAAAACAACTTGGTAACAATGACTAGTTTGGTCCACTTGCTATTGTCATTAATTTTTAGAAGTTGAAATGGAGTGGATTGTGAGAAAAGGAGAGAAATAAATTGATGAGTTTTGGTGAATACTATCTTGGGTGCTCTATTTGAGGTAATTCCTTTTCTTCTTGTGTTGTTGTTGGTGGTGGTGGCTTTTTTGGGTGCATTGGGTCTTTTATTTGATGACAAAGAATTTTTTGGTCCAATTCCACCAGTTTGGTTAGTCTTTACCATGTGTTAATACATAAAGGCTAATCATTGACCAACCATATGTTTTCTAGGGTTTTTTTGGAGCAAAGGATTGAATTAAAGGTGTTTTTTTGTTGTTAGGGTTGCATACTATTGTAATAGTTGGGTAGTCCAAAAAATACAAATTAAAATTTTTTTGGGCGCCTAATCCTTCCACAGTAGTTTTCAAAAGTGTGTAGGTTATGTTGAACCTGGTAAAGTAACAACAGTGGTGTCCAAGGCTATGGCAAAGTTAGGGTTCAATGATCTTTTGAAATATATATATTTTTGTGACAATTTTTTATCTTTTTCCTTTTGATTTGCCTAGTTTTGTGTGGTTGGTTCCATAGGTTTAAGATTGCTATGAAAAAGTGGGGCCTATTTGTAATTGTGTTCCTAGTACACCTCTTTTTTCATGGGCACAAAACGTCTCATGTCTTTTAGTTCATCAAGTCTCGTTGAACCTCATAGTTGACATCGCCCATTTGCCTTTTCACACACCACCACAAACCCATTTTCCACCTACTTTCATATGCAAATCACACACCATTACACTAACTACATTTTAACAAACCATGTACCACCCACTAGCTCCCCTTATCGACCCCCAACCTTTTGTGTGAATGTGGGGACCCAACCCAACAATTATTAATCCTTTTAAATAATGCACATGAAGGACCTTTTCTCCCTCCCATTCTATTAGCCCCTACAATTGCTCATGATTATACCCTTCAACCTACAAACATCTCCCCAACATGCTTACAACCTTCACCTAGAGCCTTTTGCCCCATTCGTGGGTGTTAATTTACCTTTGGAGGGCTAATCAATCACTAGTGTTTTTGTTAGGCATACAATTCATTTAATTCAAACTTACATGACCATCTTGGCCCAATACCCTTCCTTACTCCCACCTTGTTTACATTAACCTAGGTTTAGGTTTTGACATTAAATGCCCTTGGGTTTTCCATTTAGGTTTTCATTGTCCTTGATTGTATAATCACAAATTTACTAACATAATGTATAAGTGGCATTTTCTTTTTCATTGGACAAGTTGGCATAAGACCTTTATGATGTGGTAGCTTGGCATTTGCTCCTCTTGTTACCCCAATGGCGTTTTGCTTTGCTCCCTCAAGGGGGGCAACCTGGCAAAGGGAAAAATGGATCCAACTCAAACATTTTTTAAGAGGCAATTGAGAAAACCTACAAGAGGAATTCTTTTTGTAGGCCCAAACTTTGGTGGTAAGTTTGATTTCAATGCTTCCTCCCCAACATGATATTCTAGCTCATAAATGCATTTTTCATAGTTTAATTCTTGGATGTGCATGATAATACTTTCAAGGAGTTCATGCTCTATTACCATTTTCTTTTGCACCCACATCTTTTGACACCACTTTAACTTTTGTCATTTTACATCATAAATCGCATAACTTTTTCCCATTTTTCATTATGAATGAGAGTAAGACCTTGAGCTTTTGTTTGATTCTTTCAAACTAACATTTTAACGCATGTTGCATTTATATGTAAGTCCATGTACTTGTCGGATGGTTTTTGATCACCTTAGAAACTACTTTTTTCTAAAAGACTCTACAAGTGGATTCCCATAACTTTGTTTCAACTTTGTTATCATATTGCATAAGATCACATTTCACATCAAAGTACACATGTAATGGGGCAATTTGCCTTTTAGCCATGATTGAACCTTTAAATGGAGTTCATCCCATTATTATAGGGGAAATGTTGTATCAATTCACAAGTTGCATTTTATGCCTCTAATTTTGTGATGTTTTTATAACACATTTATCCCCACACCAATTTAAAACAGCAACCAAAGGTGAATGTGAATAAGTAATCTGTGGCATTAAGTGCACCTTGGACCTTTTATTTGATTGGGTTGTTTTTTAGTTGGATGTGGTGAATGCTTTCAATTTTATGTTAAGAGAAGTCATATTTCAAAAACTTCATGCACATATAATTCATGTCCCTTTTGTTCATGCATTCTATGCATTTGTATCCCCTTTGTTTTATAATCACTATAACTATGTTAGTAATGTCATGATCATCCCATTTGCCAAGGGAACTCGTCAAAGTGATCCTTTGAGAGGGGCATTATTTGCTTTAATTCATTTCAAGGCACTATGTTTTATAGTTAATCATTTCCCTTTTTGTTTATTTCCATCCATTGTAGATGACATTCACATCATAGGCCCCCTTTCCATTGTACCGTTTGCTTATGAACATTATAAAACAAAACTTTGTTTAAAAGGTTTTTTCCCCCAACTTTAGAATTGTGTAGCATGGTCCCCATTTGGCCTATTGTTTAACTTCGAGATTCCATCCTAGTTTAACACCCCATCAAAAGGAATTAGAGTCTTGTAGGTTCCATTGGGCACCTCATCATTCAGATCATCGTTCATCAAATATGCTTTGTTGGAGGATGTTCAACATGTTGACCTTTTCCTTAAATTAAGTGATGTTTGACATGTCGACCTTCTTATTACAATGGGTGATGTTGAAGTAACCTTTGGAATTTTAATTCATTGTTTTGTGCAATGATCATTATATCTATTATCTTGCACACCTCTTTCTTTCACCTTCATAAACTCCTATGTTTTTTTTGACTCTCCCTCTTTCAAATGTTTGGATGCCTCTTGGGTCCAAAGTCCTTTGATAGCTTTGAAGGATTTTTAGCCCATAAACATGCTTCTCTCCCAATAATTTTCGATGGCATCAAATTCATACCAACATCCACCATCACCCCATGAACCTGTTTAGGGAGTTGGGACCTTGTAATTTGAATCATAGTTACTAGATTTATGGTTGACCAATGTTCCATCAACACCTTCCTTTTCCAACAACACTTCAAGTGGGATGCAATCTTATATCGCCCTTAACATGAGTATGTTTTCTTCCTTTTGAATAATTTATCAAACAACAATGGTTCAATTTCAATATTCCATCTTAGAGCATTTACACCAACATGCCTTTTTCAATATGCTCTTTGATGAGATACTTGAAGCCCATTGTGCTTAAATTTTATCATGTTCTAGGCCTAAACATGCACTTGGCATATAATTCAACTAGTGTTCCCAGCCTTTCAATTATCTTCCCCTAAGTTTTTCCATAGCATTTCAAACGTGGTTAAAACTACCACATCTTTCAATTGTAGGTGCCATTGATGTGTGTGCACATATCCAATTGACCTTATACGTGTGCACATGTTGTGCTTGTGGCAATGAATGTACATGGACTCATGATGTAGTTTGTAACACTTTTTCCACCATTATGCAAGATGTTGACTTTCACGTAGGATGAGAATAATTACATGCACTTCTTTCAACCATGCTCAATTCCTCTTATCAACGAATTGACAATGTGTTCACCAAAAATGGAATTCACACCTTAGTTAAAGTTGTCATAACCAACCCAACACATGTGGATGTATTTCTGTGATTTTGCATAATTCAAACATTTGTTACTTTAAATATGACTTAAGCCAAAGAAAGGAGCTATCGCTATTGACCCCCCATTGATCAATTCCTTCCTCTAGCAATTGAAATATTTGAATGTTTATACAAACAGGCTGATGTGTTCTTACACAATTGTGCTAATGACATTTGGACCTTCAAAAAGACAAAAGACCCTTCACTTTCTATATTGGTAACTTTTCTTTGTCAAAAAATTTCAGTCACATTGTAAAGGATGCAAGCATCCTCCATCTTAATTCAGGTAATAATGGTAGACCTAGCTACTTCCCGACTTCCACCCCTTTAGTACACACCCCCCTTGCCATGGCTGACCTATTAGGAGTGATCTGTTGTTGAGATGGAGAGCTTTGACATCTAGTTTGTGCTTACTTGACATCCTTTAATTTCTCCCTTATTTCTAATACCTTTGTACATTTTCCAAATCAACGGTGTTTATGAAAAAAGTTTTGCAGGGTTTTGATGATGATTATACTGCTGCCGGTGTAGCTGCTTTTATCTCTCAACAGAAATCATCAGTAAAAGCTGTGTCTAGTTTGGTAGCTTTCTGTGTGGTAGGTGTAGCTATTGAATGATGCAACCAAGGTGGGAAGTCCCCCTGGTTCTTCCTTCACTTTGTACTTTCTCCTCCTGGCAATGGAATTTTCTGTTTGTGCCAAGAAAGAAAAAGAAACAAAAGCAATAGCTTGGTGTGCTTCCAGGTTTTTCGCCCATATCCTTGCACAACATGCTTCGTGCTACTGGTGATGGGTTTAAGTCCTAGGTTGCGTGATTTCTTCTCTTAGGGCTCCTCATTGTGCATTTTGTGCTTTTGGGTGTGGTCATTTGTTTGGACTTTGGTCCTTTTTTTTCTTCTTCTCTTGTTTGCTTACACGGTGTTTTTTCTTTCTTTATTTATTTATAAAGCAATGGCTAGTTGGCAGCATATGACAATCTTTTTCTTTGTATGATTAAAACATAAGACCTACTACCTACCCATTTTGTCGCTGGTGCTCATCACAGTTTACCAGGAGGGACGCTAAACACCCCCTAATGAGCTCTGTGGGGTGCTGCTTTCGCTCTGACAGTGCAGCTCTGCAGAGAACTGCGTTGTTCTGCTGCAGGGTTTTAAAATTTTTCCCCTTTTTGACTTTGTATCTGCAATAAATTAGAAAAATAAACCTCTCCCCTTCAGACCTGATGGTATGCAAGTGGTTAGTGCTACACTCTGCAATGGAGCTCTCGTGGGTTTCAATCCCTGCGCCTGTAATGCAAAACATTGGCCCAGAACATTGGCACTGAAGAACATTGAAAACCGGGTTGCATGGTTTGCTGCGGAACTGTGCAAGGCCAAAAAAGGTGTGCAGAAAGACAAGCGAGAAACCAGCGCCAGACAGAGCTCGTTAGGGGGTGTTTAGCGCCCAGCGTTTACCAGGGTGCAGGACTGAAAAACAGCCAACATTTCAAACCCCAAACCCCTATAAAGCGCAGAACAGTAAAATAACTGCCTCATTGACACCAGGTCAACATTCAAGAGTCTCTCTATCTTTTTCTTTTTCTTTTCTCTGTCTTTTCTCTCAACAGAAGCAGCAGATGCACTACAAAAGAATAATGGCAGACACACTTCATTTGGACCAAATGAGTCTCTGGAGACTGGACCAAATATGAGTCCAAAAACACTGGATATGCACCAAGGATGCTGCAAGCATGTCCAAAGTATCTCCAAATCCAGCTAGGGGAGACAAAGGCAGTCGATAATGTGACAAAACTATAAAGTCAAAGTTCTCCAGTTGGAAGAAACCAAAAAGAGGTGCTCAACTGGTACCTTCATATTCAACTAAAGCTGTTCACAGTCCAGACACAAGGAAGCAGCCTTGTTTTTAAACTGGCAAGCAAAGTTTTTCCAGATAGCACATTTAATTTTAGCCCCATGCCTTTGGTTAAATGAAATGATGAGAAAGAATCAAGTTAAATTGCCTAAATTTGGCCTTGTGATTTGAAGGAGGGGTGAAAAAGCAACTACACTGGCTCCCCAGGTCATCTCATTATTTAGTTTACCACTCCTCAGTTGTGGAATTATTTCCTTGGCTTCTTCAATATTTATGGATTGCTAAGTAGCCGAGTAAGGATTGTTTTCATTTTTTATATTTATGGTCATTTTTATTTAGTTGAAAAAAGAGGGGATGATTAATTTTCTATGCTCTTTCATTTCTGAGAGCCACCCTAACACTTTCCACCTGGAAGAAAGAATGCGAGTGTCATAAATCATTGCTTCAAATGGGTCCAAACAACATCAAAGTCAACATTGCAATCAACTAGTTCACACCTACAAAATACGCAATGACTTCATAAGCTGCATGTATTATTGGAGTTCATGCCCGACAGAACTTTGGGCTATCGGTTCTGTCAAAATTTTCAAAACTTGAGCCCCATTTTCAAACCAGAATTGTTGTTACTAACCCCCAAAGTTTGTCATAAAATAGTCAAGAAACTCCAAAACTTGAAAACTATGGATTTAAACCCAAGACATCACTCGACCAGATACCCCACCCCATATGTAATGGTGAATGTATGACAGGATCCCACCAAATATTAGGGAGATAGTACGGTTATCCCCAATTGTGCCCATGATGACGAGTATGGGACCCATGGAAATTTTGGAACCTTACTGAAGCTGCTGAATTTTTTTAGTGAATTTGGAGGCCACATTATTTACAGCAATGTTTGCCTCTGCAAAATGCCCTGCCCTTTTTCTGCATTTTTGTCTTTGGTGAGTATCATGGGAAAAAAATGAAACAAAAAATTCTCCACTGGGTCAAAACATGGGATAATACCCTCGGATGGCAGTATTCCCAATGTGGATCCCTTCCTCAGCTGTCACCTCTTGGGGCCCTTACTTTAGGCGGCCCCAGCCTCGGCCGTTATCCCACACAAAAGTTGGGATGATTTACTAAAGTTATCCAAATGCTATAAGATCTGTATAGATAGAGAAAGGGAAAAAAAGCAAGTACTAAGTGACAATAGAGATATTCATTAAGTCACCCTGTCTTCACCCTGTCTTTGGGCCAACTTCACCCCTTAACCCCTCTTTTAGTGGTATCCGTAAAGTAAGGAAATTTTATTAGATCTCAGTATAAAATGCTGAAACTCAAGTAGGAAATGCTGAATCTCAGCATTTAATGCACAAGGTTTGAGAGGATTTATACTAGCTGTATAGGTAGGAGCCGTGACAATTTATGTAGCAGCAGTGGAGGCGCTCAGGGAAAAAGAAAGACCGGGCGAAACTCAGGAACCATCAACATTGATGGTATTCTGAGTTTCACCACTACCCCTTGAACGCTAAGGTACTTTTTTGCAGGGTTTTTTTGAGTCTCACCCTGTGTGTGACCAAACTCAGGGTTCTGGTGCTGTGTTTTTCTTACAGTACGGATAACTCTAATGTGTCTTTGATTTTTATTTTTCAGTTTTCTGAGATCGCGTTGTCCAATCAAAAAATTGATGAATGTATTCTTAAAGAAAATAGGGAATTTTTGTCAGATTATTCCTTTATTATTTTTTGAGCTCGAAAATGTGCAAGATTTTTTCAGGAAAATAAAACTAAAAAACCAATAGTCAGTACTACCAGCCAGCGTTCTTTTTTGGTGTGAAATTTCGCCAAAATGCGAAATCAGTTTTGGGACTGCTACAAGTACAAAGACATTTTTTTGGGAAAATTTAGGAAAAATTCGCCAAAAAAGCAAGGGTTTTGGACTGGGTTCGGCAGATTTAGAAGGCCTCCTCCTGTAGGTCGCCAGATAACAACAGGATTATAATTCTACTCTCTCACTTGTCCTGTTGTCATTTAGTGCTATATCCTCCTCGGGATGCTAGCAAATCTCGCTACACCAGAAAATTGAAAAAAAATCACTTTTACCAGCTTGGCTTTTCTGTGCAAAATTTGATAACCTGACGATTTTTCCTTTTTGGGTAGAAAATTCTATACAAATCTGCAAATTTCCACTGCAATTTCGACTAAATTTTCTAATTTTTTTTCTTTGGGGGAGAAAATTCGCCAACTTTATCAATCTCTAAAAAATAAAATAAAATCCCTGGTAGAAACTAATCAGTGATTTGTTTTTTTGGTGGCGAATTTTCGCCATTTATCAAGATAACATTAAAAAAATCTATCGCAAATTCCCTGTTTTTTTTGGAAAAAACGCCCAAAGTCATCAGAACTGCCTACAATATGAAAGAGTGCTTAAGATTTTATACTTTCATATTTTGAATATCGCCAAAATTGGCTAAATACATTTATGGACTACTGCCACTTAAGCAACATCACAAAATTGAGAAGAAAAAAAAAGGAAATCTTTTTGTTAGTCGGTAAATTGTAGATTCCACCTCTAGCACTATATCCGGCTGGTTGTCGGTCGGTCCGTCCGTCCGTCCGTCTGGACTGATGGATGAATGAATTTCGTGAAAGCCGCCAAGAGTCCGCAGTCCAAATCCAGGCGAAGCGCCCGGGAGCGCGGGAGGGACGGCCAAAGGACGGTGCCAAAGTTGCGCACGTACTTTCGATCCGCAAATCCCGGAGTCCACAAGTCTGGTGGATCGTCACGCGCTGTCGTCGGCCCCCAACTCTTGCCACCAACTCTTTTGTTTTTGCACTGTTTGAGGTCAACGTGCCGCCAGTTTCTCACCATTTCAGCGTAATTCTGGTGAGAATTTGATCGATCTCCGATGACTTGCATCGGTCCACATCCCTCCAGACTCTATCTCCACACGAACTACGAACTAGTTCGTAACCGCTGGTCAAATTCACGGCAGTTTC
>Ga0116227_10007501_pt1 | contig 21223 bp, 18 predicted proteins | sample S1TSphgellanicum_FD_89693 | JGI IMG/M metagenome (GOLD analysis project Ga0116227, IMG submission 89693) | Host-associated microbial communities from peat moss isolated from Minnesota, USA - S1T2_Fb - Sphagnum magellanicum MG | ecosystem: Host-associated > Plants > Peat moss > Unclassified...
CCCCCCCACTCATGCACAAGCATTCCTTGGATACTTTCAAGCACTCAAGGACAAAGTGTTATCTGAAATGGTAGTGTGAAGAAATCTCAGCCCATCTTTGCAATTTGTCCTTTTTTGTCAACAAGTAGGGATTTAGTTGGAAAACAAAAAGGTTCCTCGCATCTTGCTCATGCCCACACCTGGGCAACAATCCCCTTTTTTTTGGCCTGGAATGGATGGAAAACCTCCTAACTTTATTACAAGGGAGAAAACAACAAAAAAAGGAGGCCAAATTGTGATGAAACCTTGCCAATCATAAATAAACCAAAGTCCCCTCAAAAAAAGGGGGCGGGGGAAAACAAAATGGAAGGACTCACCTTTAAGAAGACAAAAAAACCATTGAAGACGCATTATTATAAAATGTGGGTGCAGTTCATTAGTCCTCATTTACTAGACGAGTGAATTCGCTGCTTCTTCACTGGTTCCATTCACTACAACTAGTGAATTTCACTCAAAATTTTCATTACAGCTAGTGAATTTCACTCAAAATTTAGTGAATCACTTGACATATAGGGACACCTTTTGTTTCAAAATTTAGTGAAATCACTTGACATACAAGGACACCTTTTGTTATAGTGAAGGCAAATCTAAAGGGAAACATCAAGTTCTCACACCCTTTCCTGTCGCAAGAAACATATATCAAATTAAGAGAGGGGAGACCTTCTAAAAAGACACTTAGCTTAGAAAAACTTTCACTTATTATAATAGTACTTTTCAAAATAGAGATCACATGCACACGTTATAATGCCATTTGACATCATCTGTTTATAAAATGCACGTAAAATTGAAAAAGGAAGACCTTCAATGTTTTTCACTTTTCATGCAATATTAACACATTGATATAAAAAAACTCGTCTACCTACTAATGTAAACATTTAAAAACTTCTACATCAAGTCCAATTGAATGACATGTAAGAGGATAAGGATTGAAGGCGAGGGCATTACCAAAATAAGGGCACCACACCAAGTGAAAACCAAGCACAAGCCCAATTTTAGTAATGCCCTTGGCCCCATGGGCTTTTCATGACATAAAAATGGATGCAACCTTCTCAACTAAAGTTATTGGAAGGTTTGTTGTTGGCCTTGCCTACCAAGGCAATGATATTGTGTTCATATTCATTATAGAATGTAATAGCTTAAGGGATTTTGGCCCCTATGCAATAGGTCTAATTTTGTATGATGATTTTTGAAAAATGATGTTTTGACTAGTGTTGGGACTTGAAATTAGTTATAGAGTTATAACATCTAGAAGGATTCTGGTTTCTTTTAGAAAAATATTGGAGTTTACATAATTCTTCTTTTGTTTTAAGATATTGTTTAATGTATTGGCTATTCCTCAATGTGACACACCCTTTGTTTTCTTTGCATTTGGAAACACTTCCTTGTGCGAAAAATCTTCTCATATAATGAAGGGACATTCCACATACAAAAGGTGATTTCACATGTGAAGTATTTTCCAATGTAAACATTGTTGATGTGCTTTATGTTGGGGAAGGCTTGTTCACGTAGGTCTTTTGGAATTTTTGAGAATATGGCTTGAACTTATGACTTTCAAATTTGAGAAGGCCTTTAAGAGTCAACCTTCCCCTATACATAAAAAACTACCATGAAAACAAAGGTAAATAAATAATGGCACATTATAATGTACTCTTCATTTATATTACAAAACCATGCTTTCGCTCATGAATTGAATATCAATTTCCAAAACATGTGGGGTGCAAAGTTGCATTAAGAAAAGTTTGTTACAAATATTGATGTGAGGGTGCATAAAGTGAAATGAGAATTTTATATTGTGATTAAACGGTGGGAGAAACTTTGGATGCAAAAATTAGACTAACTATATGGTTTAGCATATTGGTCGAAAGAAGGCTATTATTGCATTTGTTGGTGTGGCAATAGTTGATCAAAACTTCAATTTGAAAGCAAATCAACATATGTTCAATGAAAAATTGTATGTGCAAAGATGGATGGAATCAATTTTGCAATAGGTAGTTGAAAATGTTGTGCTAAGGAAAAAAACTTAGGTTGTACAATTTGCATTCATTGTCTATTTTTTCCCCTAGGTTACACCCATGTTTAAATAGAAGAAGATGAAATGTTTGTTTGCATTTTTCAAAAAATCCAATGATTGTGTTGGTTGGGAAATTTTTAAGGTCTTTACATTGTATTGTGTTGACTAGCATAAAGGATGTTGTTTTGGTTTCTAATTTTTTCTTGAATTCAACAAATGAAATAAAACCAATTACAAATTAAAGCCAAATTTTACTCCATCATTATGTGGCAACACATTTAGAAAGAAAAAAATTATTATGTTCATGCTTGATAATTAGTTATGGTTGGGATTGTTACTAACATAAAAGCTATGATTTTTGGATAAGTGCATGGTATAGTGTACACGATTTTTTGAAAAATGAAAACAACATATAATCTTTAAAATAATAACATGTAAGATTTTACTCACTTTGAAATATGTTAAAAATCATAAATAATTGGTTTGAGTTTCAAAAATAAAATAAAATATACAAACCATGAATATGCATTGTTTCATAATTGTGGATGTATGCAAATGTACACCAATAGTTTTATATATTTTTAAGAACTTTAATTTGACAATATTTTACCATTTTTATAAATTACTAAAAAACTTCACTTTATTTACTTCTGATAAAAACAACATTTAACTCAACTACATTTTCAATAGAAAAGTTTTTTACAACATAAAAAGATCAACAATATGTTATTATCACTAATTTTTTTTTATTAAATGAAATTTTTTATGGGGAATATTGTTCCTTATAGTTTTTTTTTTTTTTTTGTGCAACATTTTATTGATAAAGTCTTATTTAAATTAATAATTTTTAATAATTTTTACAATTGTAATGTTGTGTCAACATTATTACAAATCAAGGATGTATTCCAATTAATAATTGAATTGTTCATATGTGCACCAATTTCACAACATAATGGTAAATTGGGATGTAAACCACCATTAATTACAAATTTTTCTGAAAAAATATTTTAAAAATATTTACCATGATGCATCAAATTTGATAATCTCAAAAATTGACACCTTATGAGAAGTTCTTTTATGTATTTTGTAACACACCTTCTTTCTTGAGTTGTTCTCAAGACATATGGTGATCTTTCAAAAAGTGAAATTGCCAAACATCTCGTGTTAAGAAGTAGATGGTGTTTTCACATTTTAATAGGTTGGATTTGGAGTTAATGTTTTGATGAAGACCCAACACTAAACATTTTACCTCATTGGGATCAATTCTACGACCCATATAACCAACCTTATAATGTAGATATTGTCTATCATGCTTATGAATTCAAAATGGGAAGATCTCTTTCAATTGTTAAGTGTCTTATGAATATTTCCTAGTTCCCCACAACGTCATCTTGAATTCACCAAACTCGCTAAGATTGTAAGAATAAAAGGATTGAAATTTTTAAAAAATCAAATTGTGAATTTGTCTTTCTAATTCATTTGAATTTGATTGAACAATATTATTGTAACTCAAAAAACTTGGTGCAATTGAAAAATGGGTTTCTAAGCGTTTTTCCAAGGAACACTTTGGATTTGCAAACTTCACTTTTTAAGTTGATTGTGAAAACTCAAGCTATTAAAACCATGGAAGAGCCAAAATGAAAAGTTGGTCACTAAATCATGGTATCAACTTGTTGCAAACAACTTGCTTGTTGTTTATGTCTTTAAACTCATGAGACTTTGCTAAAATGACCATTGCCTAGGTCTTTGGCATTACAAGAAATTAAAAAACATTTTTTATTTTGACATCTATGAATTCCAAGCTTTGAAATCAATTGGTAATCCATTTGAATATTGTTATATGCATCTATGTCCAAAACTTTTTCACTAAGCACACTTTCCTTTTACAAGTTGTTATTATAGATTGAAATGACGAGGACAAGGTTAGAGTATTAATTAATGCATAATTATTGTTCAAATTATAGCTTTAATTTGCTTTTGTATCTAACATGTAGTTGAAGTTGGTTTTTATCTTGTTGATAAGCTAGTTACAAGTTGATTCTTTTACCTTTATGGTTTATGTTGTGATATATGGTAGGCTACCTTCTTGTAGGTTGCAACATTATTCTCACAAGTATTTGAGTTTTTGTGGATTAAGTTTGCATTTTGATATGGATGTGGTTGGTGTTTTGATTTTATGATATCATCAATTGGCTAATTGATGTATGTTAACAATTTAATATAAGAATGTATTTGTGATTATGTTTCCCATGGACCACACTCATGTTTTGTTCATGTTGGCTACTACACATATTATATGTTGCAATGGGCTAGGCTTTGTTACTATAGAGTTTAAATCCCCTCACAAGGTGCTTACTATTTAGAGTCAATATTCACATTTTTAAAATTTATTTGCAAATGTCACATGCTACCTACTTGTGCCAAAAAGGCTAAAAACTAAACACCTTTGTGCACTTGTAGCCTCTTTTATGCAAACATATTTGGGTAGGAGCCTAAAGTTATTTTTTTAATTTCAAAACTCTTTGCTCAATTTACACTTTTGCTATTGCATTTTAACCATGTACATCATCACACTAATTCTTTTGGCAATTAACCATGCAAGCACTATGTTCTCACATCCCCTTGCCACTTGTCCTAAAATTCAAAAAACATGAAACATATCCCCTAATATAATGGTATAACATGCCAATTTTGCATAGCAAAGGAAACATGAAATATCACAAACTTGAAACTTTGACAATTAAAGTAGTAGTGAACAAGTAGGGTAACGATTGAGGATCAAGGTGTTCCCAAAATAATGGCACATCAAAGGCACACAGCCAACATGACCCTTACTTTGGGGGACTCCTTGCTTTGAGGGCATTATCCAATGGAACAAATGGTGCACTCGGAGATACCCAAGGAACATTTTGAAAACACTAGGACATTTGGCTTGTTGAAACCTCTTACGGTGGCTTTGGGAAAGAACGATTACGAGGTTTAAGGTGCCCACTAGTGTAGCATGTACCCAGGCAAGTCGTTATGTGTTAGTTAGTGATGAATTTGTTATACACTTGAAGTACAATTCAACACAAAACAACATTTGATGTGCACTTTTTGTATGTAGCCTACCATAGAGATAGAATGTTGGATATCTGGAAAGGGAGTAGAATAGTAACATCCTAGCCAAGTACATAATACTTTTGAAGCCAAGTAATGTGCATTGTGAATCTCAATTTTCTCAATTCCTTTCAAGTTTCTAGCATGCATAGCGCAAAGGAGTGTGTACTAGAGGTACTTGCATTGTAGGCTAATATATACTACATTTGACTTGTTTGTTGACACCTTGTATGTTGCTTTACCTTTTAAAAAATAGATCAGGTAGGTGGTCCATTGTCCAACACACTTTCTCTAACAAAATAGAGTTATCTGTAAAGTCACACAATGAGGGTGCAATTGTGGGTTGAGAGCCACCGGTTTTGGCATAGGTATTAGGCCATCAAACAAGTAGCTGGGAATGAAAATTTTGCAAAATGAAATAACTGAAACCCAAACTTGTTTTTCCATCAATTAATTTTGGTGGTAAACTGAGTTTCATCCTGTCTTTCCATTTTCCTGAGCGCCCCCCGCCCCCCACTGCTTCATATATTTTCACTGCTCCTACCTGTACAACTACTATAATTATTTCTCAAACCTTGTGAGTTTCAGCATTTCATACTGAGATTTAATAAAATTTCCTTACTTGGCACATACCACTGAAAGAGGGGATATGGGATGGAAGCAGGCCCAAAGACAAGGTGAAGACAGGGTTATTGAGAATTAAATGCTGAGTTTCAGCATTTCATACTGAGATTTAATAAAATTTCCTTACTTTGCGGATACCACTGAAAGAGGGGATATGGGATGGAAGGAGGCCCAAAGACAAGGTGAAGACAGGGTGACTTTATGGATAACCCTATCGGATAGGGAATTTGAAGACATCAACAAAAACCATAAAAGGTTTACCTCTTATACTTAGAGCAAAGTTTGGTAACCTTTTTTAGAGTTTACACTCTCTTGAAACATCACCTCAATTTGGCACAAGCTTGGCTACACACTGAAAACCAAATGTAGAAATCGGGCAATTTGGTGAAATGTCAAGGTAGGTTTTTGCAGGTAAAAATCATCAAGAAAAAAAAAGGCAAGTACTGAGAATTTGAGGAACCTAGTGAATTCCTTATAAGAGGATGGCACCTTATGGGCAAGAAATTAGAGTTCTTTACACTAGCCTCAAGTTCTTACCCATGGAGGTGCCATCCTCTTTTGAGGAAGATTTTTTTTTTTTTTTTTGTAATGGAGGATAATGTGCTCTCCAAATACACTAAAAAAACACAATTTCCATCCATTCATTTATGTGTAAAGGAACAAACAAGCATGTCTCTTGTGTGATGGCTAATTAGAGAAGAAGCTACATCAAAAGCTGCCAATTTTCTTGCTAGAATATATTATTATTATTTTGGCTGCTCAAGAGTGAGTGAGATTTTCTTCAAAAAAATCTAAATAAATAAATAAATAATTGTTTTGTAAAAGCATAGACTTGGAGAATTTATTTATTTATTTATTTTTTTTTTTTGGGTCCCCCCTGAAAGACCTACTTCCCAAAAAAGGAAGCCACAAATTTGGGGAGAATAAATTGCACAAATTTGGGGGGCATAAATTGCACAAAACTTGCCCCAAGTTGCTCCATATCTGTTGAAGATAAATAGATATGTGTAAATAGATAAATTGTCATAATAAATTGTAATTAAAAAATATTACCCATTACACATTTTAAAGCTTGTACAAAAGGATTATTCCTATTATTCCAATTATTATTCCTATTTTGTTGTTTGTTGGTTGCTTGCTTGTTGTTTTTTGAAAGTGTGTTTTTGGAAGTGTTTTGTGTGTTTTTTGTGTGTGTATGTGTGTGTGTGTGTGTGTGTTTTTTGGGTTATTGTTGTTATAGGCACCAGCACCAGCAGCCAAGGCTATCTATCTTAAGATTGCTGAGTAAAGATTTGAGTAGCCTACCTAAGTGGGGGGAGGGGGGAAGAAGTTGTTGAGGACTGGAATTTGTTGTGTTGGGGGCAGAGGAAGAAGAAGCTTTCAAGGATGCATTTATATCATGTAGTTAGTTATTAGTTGCAGGGATTGAATGTCAGTCAGTCAATTGGAGACTACAAAATGGCAGGTGAGTATTGTTGTTGTTTTTGTTGTTGTTGTTGTTGTTTCTTCTCTACTATGTGATCACTGAATTGGGTAGTGTGTTTTCTCTCCCTGTGTCTGTGTCTGTGTCTGTCTCTCTCATATGTTGCTGCTGCAATCTGCCAGGATCTTCTAAGTACTTGACAATTTGCCATGGAATTGGAATTAGCTACACATAAAAGAAAAAAGAAAAAAGCCGCAAAGCTCAGAAATTTGGTTCCTTGGAAGGATTCAAGATTGTAACTAAGCTTTTTTTCATTTTCTCTTGTCTGGCTCCCTTTTGAAACAACAATATATGCTTGAAGAGTTGGCTCAAAGAGTTGATAAAGATGATGATAATGAAGATGATGATCTGAGCCAGTAGTTAGGAATGAAGTTTGTTTTTTTCTGGATTGGAGTTTTTGGTTGGTTGGTTGGTTGGTTGGGTTTTTTTTTTTTTGTGTTTGGTTCTTTTGGTTTGTGAAGAAGAATTTAAAGCTGAGAGAATTCATATGAGAATTTGAAGATGAATTTAGTTAGTAGTGGGGTTTGGTTTGAAGTCTTAAGTGATGATCATGTTTGTGGAACAATTGGAGGGTTGTGTGGGCTAAAGGATTTGGGAAGAAGTTGGGTGTGTGTGTGTGTTTCTGTTTGTGGGAGAAAGATTTAGGATGATCCAGTTAAGAGATTTTGAAGAAGTTGGGGAAGAAGTTTGTGTGTGTGTGTTTGTGGGAGAATGACTTAAGATATGATGACCCATTGAGGAGATTTTTGAAGAGGTTTGATGTTTTGGTGAATGATCCCATGGAGGTCCAGGAGTGATCAAGACGAGCAGCGCATTAGTGGTAGGAAGTACTGCAGTTGCTGGAAACTTTCTTCAAGGAGATGAAGCAGCTGCTGATGGGATCAACATGTTGGTACGAGTGGGGATTGCGGTCACATGCTCTGTTGTAGCCTACACAGTTTCCTACTTCACCACTCGTGGTCGTTCTGGGGAGGATTCCAATCCTCTACTACCTGATACTGATCTTTCAGGTACTGAAGACTCTCTGGTTACAAACAAAAGTTCCATCATCTTCTTCCCTGCAGCAGCAGCAGCAGCAGCAGCAGCAGTTGCTGTTGTTGTTTTTGGAACTAGTTACTACTCAGCCGCCTCTATCTTCTTGCACCCAAGTCTCTCTCTGCCACCAGGAGCATCTCTCTTCTCATGAGCTTCTTCTGGGACCTCAGAAATGCCATTGTTTGGATACCCACAATTCAACTCTCTTGTTTCCTTTTGTCATTTTTCCAGACTTGGGTTTGTGTGTGAGAGAGAGAGAGAGAATCATCTCTCTCTTATCCTCCTGACGAAGAAGCTCTCATGAATCTTTGCAATAAGCTTGAGATATAAGAAGCCTTATTAGTTTGTTGTTCTTGGCTGAACATTCTTCTTTGGATCTTCTTGTTTTTGTTTTTGTTCTTCTTCATTCTTTTCTGAAGCTGCAGAGAAGATTTACAAGAAAGAAGTAAAAGGAGATGACCAAACCAGCAACCCCACATGCTTATCATCATCTCTGTTACAAATTTGGTGAAGAATTGTAGAAGCCGCCGTGTGTGTCCGGAACTTCACAGTTGCTGCAGTAGTAGCTCACTCTCGTGCACAGGTGTGAGAGATCTGGCATGATTGATTGCTTAAGCCATTTTTTTGTTGTGGGTCTGACGCATTCTCAGAATCTGAGGAAGGATCTAAGGTCGCGGGGAACGTCGTCGAGGAGCAACAGGAGCATGATCAGTCGTCGTCTAGTGCACAACATCTTGTTGTTGCGCCTGACGACACTGCAGCAGCAGTACCCAAAACACCGGTACAAGTATGTGAAGTTCTACACCGCCTTTGTCAAGCTCTGATCTTGAAGATCTCTCTCTCTCTCTCTCTCTCTCTCTCTCTCTCTCGTCGAGCTTCTTCTGTTGCTTAGATTCTTGATAGTTTGTTCAGGAGCAGGAGGAGCAGCAGAGAGTGAAGGCAGCAGAGGCAGCTCCACCGATTCCGGTCCTTGGAGGACTTGATCAAACTTCTTCTTTGCAGCCAGCTGCAGCGGAATTCAATGGTTTCAGCTCCCAAGAGTCCGATTCTGTTAAACCCAATTCAGAGGAGGGGGAGAAGCCCTTCGTGCAAGAAGCAGCAGAAGAAGATGATGATGATGCCAAAACTGGAAACCCTATCCTTCAGAAGGGAAGCTCCGGGTCCTCCTCCTACAGTGATGGTGAAGAGAAGCTGGCTGCACTAGAGACTAGTAGTAGTACTCTTGAAGAATCATCATTGCCGGGCTGGAATAAGCTAGATCACTCTCTTGATGAGAGCAAGAGTGATGCTGATGCCAATGGCAGAATTGCAGCAACCCATGATGCAGCAGCAGAAGCAGCAGAGGTTGAAGCTCTCAGAAGCACAGTGCACAAGTTGCGAGAAAAGGAACAACTGCTGGAAAAGCAGCTTCTTCAATACAAGCAGCAGCTGGGCCTCCTTGCAGATGATGATGAGAATGCGAAGAAGAAAGAAAGAGGAGATCTTGCAGCAGAGGAGTTGGCAGCTGCAGCAAGGGTTCATCAGCCTGAGCTCAAGAAAGAAGATGCCCAGACTTCTGTAGAAGAGCTTGAAATCGAAGTTGCAGGATTGCGCCATGCCAACAAGGAGCTTGAGCAGCAGAGAAGACAACTGAGTGAGAAAGTATCCGCATTGCAGCAGACCAGTGAGCTTGCACATCATTTGAAAGGCAGCGTACTTGAGCTGGTGAGAGTTGCAAGTGTGCATTCTTTCTTGCATAATCTGTTCAGAAGTAGAAGTTTGTGATAGATGATGCATTCAGAAAGGAAATTGTTTTGTTGCAGGAGGTCCATCATGGAGCTAAACCAGCAGAAGAGCATGTACCAGACATGCTGCAGAAGCATGTGAATGAGGATCTCTTGATCAAGCAGGTGGAAGGGTTGCAAAACAATTGGTTTAGTGAAGTGGAGGAGCTTGTGTACCTACGCTGGGTGAATGCTTGCCTGCGCAACGAGCTTCACAACCACCAAACCACTCTAGCCAAAGTCTCAGCCCTTGACCTGAACAAGAACTCGAGCCTGGAGTCACTAGAAAAGGCAAAGCAGCTGATACTTGAGTACATCAATTCAGAGCATCTTCTGCCATTGCAGGTCAAGGATTACACAGAAGCTGCGCTTGATAGCTCTGTATCTGAAAAGTCACTCTACTTTACTTCTGAAGGTGGTGTTGGTGATGACAGTGATGATTCACCTCACTCTAGGCAGATTCACAGAAAGCAAAGCCTCATCCGCCGAATCCGAAACTGGACGGCGAGGCATCTTGAAGCTGGATCGGATCTTCCCAGTGGTCCTGTATCACCTGCAGAAAGTGAGAGATGGTTCCTCTTTCATTCTGATCCAAAACACCGCCGACGAAGCTCTGGATCCAAGGTACCAGGGGAAACCCATCTCCAGAAAAATGCGAGTGATATGAGCTTGGCCACATCACTTAGTGTGGGTGGCAGGAAGATTGACTCCAGTGTCTTGAGCTCTCCTTCCCCAAGACGAACAACATCTGATTCTTCTATCTTCAGTACGCCTGCTTCTGTGAAGTCTGATGTATCTGGCTCCACACACCACAAACCAAATCTCCCACTACTCAACACAGCAATTGCAGAGCACAACAACCCACTGAATGGAGTAGCCACTTCACCGTTCCAGCTCATGGCAAAATCTCCAGCATCAGAGACAGCAGAAAAGTACCCATCAGTCAAAGACAGGCTTCGTGAAGCTGTGGAGAGACACAAAGAGATCAAAGAGAAGGCAAGAGCTGAAAGGGAAAGAGCCCAAAAGGAGAAGCTGGCAGACCAACCCTCAACCCCACAGCAGCCACTGACAGAGGAGAGTATGTCACCTGCAGCAGAAGGGTCTAAGAGGAGAGTTTCAAGATTGCCCAAGCCACCTCCAAAGCCTTCAGGACCACCAGAGCCTGCCCAAGGCCTTACAGTGGGCATTCCAACCACACCTAAATCTCCACTTGGAGCTTCAGCACCTCCAGAATCACAACAGCCACAAAGCAAAGACAACATGCAGAGTGCACCAGAGGTAGTGGAATTGTATCTGTCTCTCATGAAGCAAAATTCAAGGAGCAATGAAGGTATTGCAGGTGATGGTGAAATCACCCCTGATACTCCTCACAGCAATACAATCAGTGAAACCGACAATCAATCAACCCATCGTTTGGCTGTAAGCACACATCTTTGCACTTCTGTTTTTTCTTCCCCTTGACTCATTTGTGCCAATTTTTCTTCTTGTTGTGGAAGCCTCAGTGATTGTTTGTAGATTCTTCTGGATGTTAACCCATTCATTCTCTTTTGGGGCCCCATGTGTATAGATCAAGGCAGATGTTGAGACGCTGGGAGACTTTGTAAAAGCACTAGCGACTGAATTGCAGGCAGCTGTATATTACAGCATTGAGGATGTGGTGGCAATTGTCTATTGGCTTGACGAGGAGCTCTCACATTTGGTACAGTGAAACTGAATCCTGTTCTCTATACTAGTTCTTGTTAACCAGAGATCATCTTAAATGTTTCAGTTACAGAGTGCCGGTCATGGCAATTACTATATATGCTTATTTCCATGGGCATTCTTCTTTTGGTGTATGTCTGAGCTTTGGAATTGCCATAATGGTTATACTTTGGAATTGTGGCTGTGGAGTTTCTTCTGCAATTCCATAGATATATTATTAGTTCCATTGGATGTTGGTCGGTTAACATGAAGTCAATCTCATTTTACACACAACTTCTTTTGAGTGACCCATGTGCGGGTTTTGTTGCAGGTGGATGAAGCGGCAGTCTTGAAGCATTTTGATTGGCCTGAAGCAAAGGTGGATGCCTTAAGAGAAGCTACATTTGAGTACCTGGACTTAATGAAGCTACAAGAGGAATTGTCTCTATTTGAAGACAAGCCCGAGCTTCCATGTGAAGAAGCACTGAAGAAGATTTTGACTACTTTGGAGAAGTAAGTACACTCCTTCCAGACTGCTACAGTTCAAGGGGGGGCCAGGCTATGTCCATTCTAATGTGCACTGCACATCATATTAAAGCTTAGAACTTCAACAAATAGACTTGAGGTACCCATGTGCTGATTGTTAGGAATGGGGATTTTGTGGTACTGCAGAGTGGAGCTAAGTGTATTTGGGCTTTTGCGAACAAGGGATATGGAAGTTGCTCGATACAAAGAATTCAATATTCCTATTGAATGGATGCTTGACTCCGGTTTGGTTGGAAAGGTGCTGCCTGAGCCATGGTTGATTGCATGAAAAGAATGTAATTTGAAATTTCACAGACCACTAGAAAAGGGTTGAGACTGGGGCTAATATGTATTCAGTCTTGATTCATAACATCACACTGAAAAGAAACTCCTGGATTGCTGATTATGGGGTGTTGCAGATAAAACTGGAGTGTGTAAAACTAGCACAACTTTACATAAACAGAGTGTTATCAGAGCTGGATCATGAAGGGGAGAGTGCACACGGGGAGCCAATGCAGGAATTTCTTCTGCTTCAAGGTGTTCGGTTTGCATTCCGTGTTCACCAGGTACTACTCAAATTGTGTTGATAAGTATTGGTTTTGAATGGATTCTTAAACTTGCAACCCAAAAGATGATCAAGCCACAGATATTAGTTTTCTTCCCTGAGATCACTTGCATCATAAAACTGTCTCATGAACACGAACAGATAAACATAAAGATTTGGAAGCTCCCCTAAAACCCTAATGACCTGTTTTGAATGCAAAATCCATTACCAGATAGGTTGATCCTGAAGGTTGAATTATGGTCCACCTGTGCTACTACAATTTTTGAAATAACAATAAGTTTGTTGTGAAAAACCTGGGCAGTTTGTTGGAGGATTTGACCCCAAGACCATGAGTGCATTTCAAGCGTTAAGGGACCGAGCTCACATCCACAACATGGATACTCTATAGTTCCATAATATTATTTTCCATGAGTACAATAGTCTAGTACTTTATGCAGAGTGTTACACAAGTGTGAGGTAAGTATGTGTGACATAGTTGTACAATGTTATGTCATTTGAGTTGATGATTTCCAGTTTTTCTTTGCAGCAATATGTTTAAGTTCCTTCAATCCCACTGTTTTGGGCCTAATAATTGCACTGAGAAAAATTAGGCATGTCTTAATATCAAGACATTTTCTGTATGGCTTTCCATTGTATGTCAACATGACAAATTCCTTGGCACATGTGCAGTGCTGTCCATTTCAGTAGTGGTCCCTAGATCAATGACACGGGTTGTGAGTGATTCCACATACATTCTTTCTAAATGCAAAATTCAGAAAGTGCACAACATGACAAATGTATCATCTTCTAGGAAACACTTAGTATATATTGACCTCTAGCAATGTTTAGTCAGTCTTCTTCAGTGCACCAGCTTCTTTTATTCATACACATGGAGAAATGTCCTCCGTCTAAACACCACCATGAGTTGTTATCACTAGATCCGACTTTTCATTTAGAAGTCCCCAATGCCTAGAAGCTCAGTGCTCTTCTCCAAAGTATTTTTTTTCAACACATGAATGCAGGATGGAGCTCAATTATAAGGGAGGCAAGCCAAAACCTTGCAGCATGGAAAGCCCTAGAGAATCCTGTTTTTGAAATTAAACCACAGCTATGGAAATACCACCCTCACTTCTTCAATGACAGCAATAGAATTGATATGGCAACTGATCTATGAGGGTTGGCTGCAGAGAAAACACTCCACAATCACAAGAGTTGCCATATAATGTAACTAACATTGTTACTGTGCACCCAACTAACAGTGGCTTAATCTGCCCTTGACTGACCAGCACGAGAAGAGAGAATGATGCCAACAATAAGCCCATACAAAGCCAGCGCCTCCGCAAAGATAAGAATAAGAATCATTCCAACAAACAACTTGGGTTGCTGTGCATTTGCTCTGTCAAACCCCCACCCCAACAAAAATTCAACGACTCAGAGCTCAAACCAACAATATCAAAGTGTGAGACACACAATGAAAGCAAAAAAATGAAACTAGGATCTCAACTCCTGAATCCCCCGCCTACTGTTGCTAGAAGCCTTTTAAAGTGGAAGGGGAAGAGGAATGATCAAACAGCTGGAACTGGAAGGAGGAATGATCAAACTGCTGGAACTGGGAAAGAGAGGAACTACCTGACACCAGCATCACCAACAATGCCTATAGCCATGCCAGCAGAAAGGCCAGCCAGTCCACAAGACAAGCCTGATGAAAGATGAGCATAACCATCAAACACGTAGTACGGCTTTGACTTGGGATTGATCCCTGTGCTAATGATCACAGCAATGATCAAGCCATAGATACCAAGCACTCCTGCCATAACTACAGGTACAATTGACTTCATAACCAGTTCTGGTCTCATCACTCCCATTGATGCAACCCCAACTCCACTCTTTGCTGTTCCATATGCTGCCCCCATGCCTGCATTACCAAATTTTTTTTATAAATTGACTGTTTCTCAGTGCCAGATACCCCTTGTTTGAAATCTTGGTGGCACAAAAGGAAACTCAGTAATCTCTAGGACACATCCCGAAACCATTTCATCATCTCAAAATCGCTGGAAAAACATCAAGTTTCACAGGTTGTCAGCATTGCAATTTGCAATTTACTTGCAATAGAATACGTAGCTCTCCCTGAAACCGTCTGCAAATCCTTCTTCACCAGCCGAGAAGTATAGGCACTACGAGAAACTAGAACAGTAAGTCCTAGATCAAACCCTAGACCAAAGCTCCAGACAAGTCGCCGATAGACTACCCTGGCTTCCAACCTACTACCAAAAACAGTGAAAACAAAACAGATCGTTGTCAAAAGTAGCGACTGGCTTACATGAGAAAACAAGCGCAGCTGCAGCTCCGATGAATCCAAAGAACGGCGCGATCTCGTCCCCACTGGACACAGCCGAGGAAGACATTTTGCCCTGTGGCTACGAAACCAACTGGATCCGCAACGAAAAACCAAATCCTCCTCGAACTGCAAAAAAAATAAAATTATACTAACTTCCACAGGAAAAAAAACTGCATGCAATGAATTGAAATATGCGAGAACGATACAGACGGAGCGTGAGAGGTTGCTAGGAATGCGAGCACAGGTTGTCGAGGTCCTTAGCAGAGCTCGACTGCCGCTGCCACGGCGATGGCGAAGCAACCGAACCAAGGAGAAGAAGAGAAATCCTAGTTTCACATCCCAAACCAGGTACCCAAATCTGCTTTGGAGTCGTGTTTTGAGGTTCCGATCGAGGTCGTGTTCGAGGTACGTGTCCTAAATAAAACCCCTAGACCCAAAATAAATAAATAAATAAATATTCTTCTTTCTTTACACGTTCAGATTTTACACCCTCAAATATGCCCAAACCCAACCCTCCCTTAAGCTACTACTAGCTTAAGGGATTTTTTATAGGCCCCTAGGTAATTAATAATAATAATAATAATAATAATAATAATAGGTCTATTTTATCATATGAGGATTTTTGAAAGATGATATATATTTTTGGCTTGTGTTGAAACTTGAGATTATTAGTTATAGAATTATAATAATATCTTGAAGGATTTTGGTTTCTTTTTTTAGAGGATTTTTTTGGAAGAAGATTATATTTTTGTATGGTGAAAAATTTGAGTTTCCATAATAAGTCTTCTTTTGCCTTAAGAAAGATACTTTTTAATGTAAATGGCAAGGCCACGGTATGACACACACCCTTGTTTTGTGTGTATTTGGACCGCATTTTTTTACAACAAAATTTGATTTATGAGAAATTGCAGGACATTCCAATTTTTATGGAAGTATTTCCCATTTTTTCAGTGGGATTTCTTTATTATTATTATTATTATTATTATTTAAAAAATTACTTAATATAATAATATTATTATTATTTTTAAGGTATCTTTTTTTTTTCCACAAATTTTTTGCTAGGTTTTTATGTGTAGGGTAAAGCCCTAGGGTGGGGGCATTCTCAAAATAAGGGGCCTAGGATGAGACCCAATAGCCAAGTCCGGCCTTGCATTTTGGGAATGTCCCCCACCCATGGGCTTTACCTATTTATTGTAAAGCACAAGGCAAAATTTATCATGAACCAAACCTATTTGTTTTCCTTGCATTTTGATCAATGTTGCATATTGATCATGCTCTTGAATTGATTGCACACACAAATTGTTCATACATGTAGTGTGTTCACAATGTGTTTGGAAATCGTTTGTTTTTGTCGCGTGTTGTTCAGTTATGATTTGATTATTGTTTGTTTAGTTTGTCAATTATGCTTGGAAATTTGATTATCTTATTTTAATTTTTTCATTAAAAATGTTTCTATATTTAATTTTCCCAAAAGAAGTGTTTGCAATTATAGTATATCATCTTGTTTTGTCATGGAAGATATTACAAATTTACCTAAGCATTTAATTTCATCAAAAAAATGTTTTCAAAATGAATTCATGTCACTCTTTCCATTGCTAGTGTTGATGTTCTCTTTGATTTACATCTTTCACAAGCAACTTGTTGTGTCCTAAGCCAAACATCATGTGTTTTTTACAACCATTTCTCAAATTGAGAAGCCTTTTGTAACAATCTCTCTTGTGAAAGAGCCATTTATAAAAATATTTTTTTATCAAGCAATCATTTTCAATTATCTTTCATATGGTGAAATCATCTATTGCTAATGAGCTTTATGTAGCTGTTTTAATCATCAATTAAAGCACAATGGCAGTTAATAGTTGGTTGATGATCAATTTTTTGTTGCAATTCTTATTTTGTTAAAGGAAGGAACCCATGGGAATTTTAGTGTTACATGCAATGGTGAGGTTTATGAACATTTTGATGATGATTTTATTATAGAGGAAAGTTGTAAACATGTAGATGATCTTTGTGATGAAAATTATATTGTTAAATATCTTGTTCAAACAAAATAGAATAATCTTGACAAATAGGTTGTTAATATTGTTGAAAAAAACATTCATTTCATTTCAAATTGGTTGATCCAATGGAATCACAAAATGTCACTATTGGTGGTAGACATTATAGCAAACACACAAATGTGTAGCCATGAAATGCATTTGAAGATTGGAAAATTTTCAATTTTTTTACATATCATTCGATTTAAGACCTATTTCAATTGGAAGATGTTAAGTCACTTGTTGATATGCTTACAATGTTTATGTTATAAGTTGCCAAGAAGGATGGTTTTCTATACATGCTAACTATGTGAGCTTCACTCCCTTTCTCTATTATGATTTGTTTCACTACTATCTATATTTGTGGATTCTTACATTTTTTATGTTTGTCTTGTAGGATTCAAGTTATGATTTGTGCCATCAAGTGTCTATTCTAAAAATGTGAAGAGCTTGAAATTGTGAAATAAAAAATTAGGCCTCCTATTCCATTCAACATCTTAACAAATGTTCAATATTGCCTTGTCTACCGTGTTGTTGACAAATTTATCATGTGTTTTTATATTGTGAGGTTGGGTAGAATGAATGTTAAAAGTGACATTTTCAACTATAGTTAAAAGTTTGATATGTTTGAATTAAAAACGACATCTGTCAACATGGTTTTTTGGTGTAATTTTGTTTACCTTTGTTCGAAAAAAAATTTATATGAGCTAAAGTGAAGATGAGAAATATTAATGATTTTGACTTCTCTTTACTCAACGACGATTGTGATGAATTTTTGAAATAATTATTTTTTTGATCTCTTGCATGTGTGTGATGTGTGTGTTTTGTATATTTTGCTGCCTCTTACATGGATCTTACAAGTCTAAATGTCATACAAGTGCTCACCATGGCCTTTTGGGTCAAAATAGGATTGGGCTACCAAAAAGGATTGTCTCCTTTAGTATCCAGTGGACCCCTCACTTAAAACATGTTGTTATAACTGAATGGCACATTCGTATTGAAAATTTGATTTTTTTCATGGATATGATACATTATTAAAGTATTATTCTATGCATAGGATGTCAAATTTGAACAAGTTTCAAGATTCCTACAAAGTCCTTGGAAAAAAATCAAAACTTTGTTTCCAAAGAAAAAAAAATTCAAGGACTCATAAAGAATGTTTAAACAATTTTTTTTGGCCCAAGATTTTTACCACAAATTCCTTAGGTATTAATGTATATAAAATGTATAAATGTGACAAAAACCAAGTGCCCTATTGCAATGTAAAACGTTTCTAAAAGTGAAATTTCTAGGATTTTTGGGCCATATAAAACATGGCCCACATTGGATAAATTGTATTATTTTTATTTTTATAAGTGAAAAAAATAGATATTCTAAATTTTTATAAAACTTTTGGAACAAAATTATTTCATTTAACATGAGAAAAAAAAGGGAAATCTAAGGCAAGTCATAGGAAAAATGAAAAAAGGATGAATTTGAATCCTTGGGAATGAGTCCTTAATGTTTCTAAGGGGTACCCCGATCATGCTTTGACCCTTTTACGGAATGGAAAATTTGATGTTGACTATTGTGGACCAAAAATTTATTGGGTTTTTATAAATTGCCCTAATCTTGATGTGATCTGAACATTCAAAATAATGATGTGTTATCATCCTCTTTGGACACTAAACAATACTCACCTAATTTATTTTTTTAACTCTTAAAACAAAATATAAAATCATTGATCTTGTTTAATTTTCAAAACCTTCATTGACAAAAATATTCTTGTTTTTATCATGGAGGTGATGACATTAAATCTTGACTTTAATGACAAAAAAATATTAATAAAATTGACAAGGGTGTAGGTATTATTTGAATGGGAAAAACATTAATCCATTTTACCAAGGAATGATAAGACTTCAAAGTCTTATGTTAAATACAAGCAAACCAACAAGGTTGCTATTGATTGTGCTTCATGGTGAATTTTTTTTGTGAAACTATCAATGAGAAGCCTTTATAGTATTAAAATGTTTTTATTCAAAATTTTGCCAAAAGATGTGCATGTAATGTTGAAATGTGTATTGTAGCCATAGAAAATATTTTAAAAAGTGATTATAAAGGTATGGTAATTTGTATTTTAAACAAACTTATTGTGAATGTCATTGATGTTTTTTCAAATGATCATATATTTGATGTTTATTGGTGACTATTTACTTCCATTAGAAGAAAAAATGACATTTACAACCAATTTTTGCAACTAAAAACTGTCATTTGCAATTGAAAAGGAGTTACAACATTTTTCACTTACAAAAATTGGTTGCAAATGACATTTTTTCTTCTAGTGTTTTAGTGTCCACCATGATGAAACAATATGATTTAATTCCCTTTATGAAAGAAACATCCATTTCATGGTCATTTTCACAATTAGTGGGTCATTAGTTTCATAATTTACAATATCAATGTCATGATTATGGAACTCTCCATGGTAGTTGGAAATCTGAAAAACATCATGGTTCTAATTTTGGACAAAAAAATTAGTTCCCAAAAATGAAAATCTTAATGACAAGAATGATGATTCTTTTAAGTAATTTTGGTGATATTCAAAACTTACAATAATATTGCTACAATTTTGACCATGTGTACTACAATAACATTACCAACATGGATAATTCATTGATTGGTGATTTTTGTGTGTGTTGCACAAAAAAATTCTTTGTAGAAAAAGGTTGATGATAATTTAACCCAATTTTTTTTGCTTTTATTGAAGGATGTAATTTGAAACCTTTTGTTTTCATTTGAAGATACAATTAACATTTTTGCTCTAGTTTGAACAATTTTTTGACATTTGCTTGGAATTTGAAACTATATTTATTGAAGAAAGGTTCTCCAATTTGCATTTGTTTGTTACTAATTGTGCTTTGAAATATTACATGTTTTTCCATCTCCATAGAAGAAGAAAAATGAATTTGCTTCCAAGCTAAATTATACTTCCCTTGTCATGCAACCACAAATTCATATCCATTGGCTTGTGGGTTGAAGAAAAACTTTGGAATCCCATATTTGTGTTTTAAGTTGAAATTCTTATGATCTCTACATCCCATCTTAGTGAAGATTGTATTTTTTTCCATTTTTAGTGACCTAATTTCTTGTGAATTTTTCATTTTTGTTATGATGTTCTATTAATATTTCTTACTCCTTACATTCTCAAAGGATGTCCCAATTGAATAAGCTAATGCATATGACATCTAAGTAACAGACCTCTATTGTGTGTGCAGTACAAGATTTGTCGATGGTTCTTCATGTTGTTGATATTGAACGACAAGAAGTATTCGGTATCAAAACCAAAGTTTTTTGTTGAAAATTTTCTTGTGCATTACATGTTTCAAAGGAAAACATTTGGCATTTGTGATTTAGAAAGGTGTTTGTGCAAGAATTATGCCAATTGTTCAAGGCACATTATTACATTCATATGGAATTGTTTATGTAGAAAGAAGGAGTATGATGCAAATTTCATGTGCAAATTTGTGCATATTACAAATTTATTTACCTTCAATGCCTACCTATCTAATTGTCTCAAATGAAGTAGGTGTACATCTAAATGGCAAAGACAATCCAACTTCAAGCTTGATGAAATGTTCATTATACATATCTATGCTTTTGCACTTCCCTTGTGTGTGCTAAGCAAGAGCAAGGATAATGCATTTTTCTTTGCACTAGTTTGGAAAAAAAACTTATAATTTGTGAACCTACAAAAATTATCTCCTTCAATTTGAAAAACTACACTTTTTAGTTTAGCCAATTTTGATAAGATGATAATAATGATGTTTCCAAGTAAGCCTTTCTTTTAGCAATTTGATGGAGTTGTTATTACAGTAGATGATGATGATATTCCCCAAGTAAATTTTAAGTTTACTAGTGGGTGCCCATGACCTTCGGCCACTGTGAAATCCCCCGGTTTCTTTAAACTTGGTTCGCGTTTTAGTTTTTTTTAGAAACTTTTAACTTTTTTATTTTTTTATTTTTATGTGTTTTCTATTTTTATTATTATTTTGTGATCACCTAGCCGGACG
>Ga0116227_10007502_pt1 | contig 21220 bp, 15 predicted proteins | sample S1TSphgellanicum_FD_89693 | JGI IMG/M metagenome (GOLD analysis project Ga0116227, IMG submission 89693) | Host-associated microbial communities from peat moss isolated from Minnesota, USA - S1T2_Fb - Sphagnum magellanicum MG | ecosystem: Host-associated > Plants > Peat moss > Unclassified...
CCCCGGGGGTGTTGTGAAAAAAAAAAAAAAAAAGGAGGGGTAGTGGGGGTCTTCAAGGGGGGGGACAAAAACAACCCCCCCCCCCCCAAAGGGGCCCCCCCCCCCCCCCCCCCCCCCCCCCAGGTTGTTGAATGGGTGTCACAATTGACATGGAAACCTCACTTGATCACTATTTTTCACAAAATAGTTGGTGGGTGGGCCACATGAAAATTGACCCTTCTTGATAGTTGACAAGGTCAAATGACAAAGACTATGGAGTCTAGACATCCAAAGTTCAAAGGTGATATGTGAATTTTTTTGTGTCTCATTTAGGTCATATGAGTGTCATGGATATCATATTGGTTATCTAATAGATTGAGCCAATAAAGCTTTTTCCCTTATAAAAAAATTGCACATGAATCAAAGGGTAGGAATTAGGAACCTTCGCATGAAGGAGTGTTTTTTTTTTTTTTTTCCCCCTTTAAATTTTGTGATATAGTTGAACTTTAAAATGACGATCATCCATAATATGAATTAGCCAAATATGACTATGAACAAGATATGAAGTTAAAGAAATTTAAGCATCCTTATATATTTCTACTAATGTTCCTAGTTTTTGGATTTAAGCATGTTGAGGTCTAATAAGTTAAGTTTTAAGGTCCTAAAAAAGGCTTCAAGATTTTTATTAAAAAAATCATTGGAACCTAATCAAGCAACCAACTTCTTAAAAATTGAATGTTTGCATTTCAATAACTAAATATGATATATGTTTATCTTAATGTGCATTGATTTTCATATTTCAAATTATAAAGTAAGTTTTAAGTAGGTTTTTCAAAATACAAGTAGCTTTTAACATTTACTTTTCATTATGGGCTTTGGATTCAAGTAGATGTCAAGTAGGTTCTTACAAAAAGGAAATAGATTTTTGTTTTGATGACTTGCTAAAACATATGTTGATTTTCATTTCCTAACTTATAACATATCAATTTCATTAAATTTTTAAACTAAAAAGTAGGTTTGAACACATATTTTTAATTAGTTTCAAATGTACTTTTTTTAATCTACTTTTAAAATCCATTTGTTTTTAATTTTCTTAGAATTAGATTTTTATAAACTTAATAAAGCCAACTAATGCTACTTGACACATACTTTCACCTAATTTGATGTTACTTTATGGTAGTTACATGAGAGGTACAAGGTTAAAGTGGAGACGTTACTTTTTTGGTATACTTTATCTTGCTTTGGACCAATTGTGTTTGAAATTATGGTTGGTCTTTGTTGTAAGCATTGTTCCATGATGGTTGTAATTTCTTCTAGATGTTGGGTTGGAATCATTCATAACGTAAATTGTTTTTTCAATCTCCAACACAATTGTAAACCATGGAGTTGTTATATTGGCCTCCAATGCTACAAGTTGAAAATCATCATCCCAAACCCTTGTAAATCTTATTTGTTCCCAACCTTTTATTAGCATAATTTCATTGCTTTCACCTCCGTCCATGCTTGATGTAACCAACCACAAAATTTGGGCTTCAAGTTGTTCATTTTTTTTTCCACATGAAGATTTGCACCTATGTCAATATGTGAATTAATGATGTTTTTGGTCCAACCATTGAAAGTCATTTTGAATGCATGTTTCAAAAGGTGTTGTGAAATCACGTCTATAAGGTGGAAGACATTTGTACAATTAACTGGCACATAAATCACCAAGATGTTTGAATGTTTCTTTTTCATCTAATCTAAAAACTTTTTGCTTTTGTGGAGTAACCAATAATCTAACAACCACACCATTTTTTCATTCTTTGGCAGCTCTTGTTGTTGAATTTGATTATGAAGATACGACATCATGATGGTGTTGAAAAATTATTTTGTTGTTTCCAAGTTAGACCAATGGTTATCACTAAATGTCAAATCTCGTCCGTGCATTTGGTTTTTTTTGCATTGTTAAGTTGTATTGATTGTTTTATGGTTTTTGTAAATACCATTTGAAAAGGAAGCAAATTACCATATGTTGTTAGTGATGTTACTATAGTCACCTATCTTTTATCTTTTACACCAAACACTTGAATATATTTGGCTCCTTTACTTTCCCATCTTCTCTCTCTAGCAATAGGTACCACATGTACCCCTGTCTGGTTTGGTTTATATATTCAAAAAGGCATGGTGGATTGTTGTTGGTCTTGGCAAAATAAATTACGTGGTACACCATGAATTCTCCTTGTTCCATCCAATCCATTGGTATTTTACTTGTAGCTATAATGGTAGCCCTAAAGTTCCAGTTCATGTAAAGTTTTTAAAACTGACATGTCCGTTTGTTGGTGACCTTGAATCTTTTAGTTATGTCATGAATCACATGTGGAGGGTGAATGCATGATACAATGGTTCAATATTGGTAGAAATTACACTCCTTATAATTCCATATAAGATTTTTTTAAATGATTCAAATGAACATAGTGGTTATTTTTTTAAAGAATATTATTTTAATATTTGAATAATACATGTTCAATCACCTACAAACCTTCCCAAATCTATGTGAAAACTTATATTTAATGTAATTGATGTCATTTTAAAATTTGAAGGTCCTAAAAAGAAAACCCACAAAGTCCACATGATTAATGACCCATGTAAAGCTCTCAAAAAATATGCTTTTGGGACAAAAAAATTGAAAAATAAAAAAAATTTGCAACTCATATGAAAATATAGTCAAATTTTAAAAATTAAAAAGTCCTTAATTATTAAACAATGAAGATTTTCAAAAAAAAGATTCTTCATATGAGTTCATCATCTTGTATTACATTATATATTGAGTCCCAATAACAAATTTGGAATGTGAATCAATATAAAATTTTCCATTTTGTGGTGTTCCAATTAAACGACCAATCCATATTTTTCAATTTCAAAAATTCATTACTATTAACTAATGAGTTTTTTTATCAATAAATAGCCACACAATTCTTTTCATAATGAAGTTGTTAATTTAGATCCAAAACTCAATTAGTAAATATAAGGATATATTAATCACTGTATGCACTTGAATAAATGGTACCTAAGGAAAAAACACCATTTCGTCACAAAGATGAAGCATCATAGCTCTCATCTACTCTAGAGTTAAAGACCGGAACATCCCACAAAATATGGGTTGTATAGTGCAAGTTGCTAGTGGCTATCCAACCACCTTCATTTTTTACAACATGCTTACAAGTGCATCCTTCAATTTAGGGTACTCTTCAAGGATAGGTAAATGTTTTTTTTTCCATTGAAATGCAGAGCCCATTTTAGTTGCATGATTGTAATTTGACTTTAGTTCTTTAAGGTTTATAAATCACTCATAAAGATTAAATCTACTTAATGTCTTAAACACTTGGACATCTCAATTATTTGTAAGTAGTTTGAAGAAAATACAGAGCTTTGGATCAATTACCAAGGTATTTTTTGATTGCTTGCATGATTAGTGGCTACAAATCTGACTAAAACAAATTGGTGTATTTTCCTCGTTTACTCGTCCTCAATCCCTTTGGAACTCCATCATTTGCTTCTTTTTTTATGTTTCCATTTGGTTGTAGAATTGGTGTGAGCTTTTTTGGTCTTCCCATAGGTCGCTTCTTTGCCATTGGCTTGTTACTTCTTTCATTTTCTACTTGCTCTTCAAAAAATCAAAGTCTCATTGCAAAGTTATCTCTTTTTCATCTCTTGAAATGGGGTGAAATAACCATGTCAATAACTTCTATTGTGTATTTTTGGTACCACAATCACTAGTTCCACAATCCATGTTACCTACATTTGATCAATTGCATGCTAAAAGGAATGGTAGAAGAAATCACTACACTTGAAAAACTAAGTAAATATCTACAAAGGAAATGTTCCAAAAACTACAATACATTCGATGAGTTTTACATAATTAATGATACATTATTTCTATTTTGAACGTGTGCATTAGTTGAATAAATTAATATTACACTCAAAAATGTTTAGTTGTGTGTAATGGAGATGAAATTAGATTTATCTGAAATCAAACTAGTTCAAAATTCTTTGTGAAAATGACCACAATGAAGAGTTTTTAAAATCCAAAGAATTGGTCTCAAGAGTCAAACAAAAAATTCCATCAAAAAAAATTTAAAATATTAAAACCAAGACTAAAGGTTACTTTTCAAAGCAAGAACTAGGTGGCACATTAGCTAGCTCTTGAAAATAATACGTAAATTTAACAATTTTTAAAGAAAAATTAGAAATTTTGTCACTTGACAACTTAAAAACACTTTTGTTCAGCATTTAAAAAAAAGCTAGCATGAAATTTTTCCATTAAAAAAGATGAAGGTGTAAGCTTGCACATCACATCTTTCTTTATCATCAAGTCGCGGTCAAATTTGGGGTTTGCATCTTTAGAAGCTAATTGTGAACAGCAGAAATTGTTCATTTAAGATGATGAAAACCCAATACAAAGGACATGATTTAGTGTACAAATGGTTGAAAGGAGAATTCAATAATCACTCCTTGACTACCCAATAGTACTCAAAACTTCTACAAAGAGCCCAATTCCCAAACTAGTTCCTCACTTCAATTGAATGCTTTCACACTGAAGTTTCCCTCTAATCCATGAACCTGAGTGTTCACATGAATTTAGTTAATATCATCCAAAAGTTGCAACATACACAGACATTGCTTTAGTGCAATGGGCTTTGAATACATTCATCAAATATATATATATATATATCCACATACAAAGACTAAACTCTTGTGCCACAATTTGTGAGTTTGCACTTGCATTGAACATGAAGAACTTCAAAGTCAATCAAGGACAAAATAGCCTTTTCATTGCTCAATGGTCTCCCCCCTTGATTTTAGCTTAGGACCAATGAAGGCATTCCTAGCCCTACAAGAGGGTCAATTTGGACTCTTTTTGAGACCCATGTTATGAATCCTTCTAGTACTTTTCACCTCCATCAAGAACACCCAACATCCATTCTTCATACAATCCAATCTCTCTAAATCATCATGTGGGATTAAAAACATTATTGACATAGTCTTGACTCTTACTCCACTTGGAACTGCTCAAATCAATGCCAATGAATCCCACCACATTTCTCCTCAAGTCTAACTGAAAAGGGCCAAAGAAAAAGGTCATCATGTAGCTGACCCATTGAGCCTTTTCAGAGGTCATTTGTTGCGCTTGGAATTGTAGCCAACTTCAACGACCCCCACTAGCGTCAATCCAATGGAGAATTAGGTCTACAATAAAGTAGTGGTACTAGCTTTGATTCTAATTTCAATGTTGACAAAGTATATAACTTTCCTATTTGCCCAAAGGATTCAACTCTTATGTCAAAGAACCCAATTCTAGATTACTTTCCCTTCAAACAATTTGACCCAAACTCATAAGAGTATGCAAGAAGGCAAAAACATCAATCACATGAAGTCATAAGTAAAAATATTTAAATTGTGATGATGAGTCCCATGGGTTGTCAAGGGAATTTTTCATAGCATAATTTTTCCTAAGTATAAATTTGCCATATGGAATAGTACAATACTCTTTGGAGGAATATATCTTTTTAAAGTCATAATATTTACACTACATGACAAAGATTTTGTGCTCTAACATTCAACAAAATGATCAAGGCATAATGGGTAGTTCTGTTTTCAAGAAATATGAACATGGAAGATTTAGTTCTTTAAAACACAAGTAAGAAATCCTTTCAGAAATGATCTGAACCTACAAGACAGACTATATTCGAAGCAAATGGTTAGAGGAGGTGACCCCCACCCACCTACCCAAAAAAAAAGGCAGAAAAAGATGCCTTAAAAAAGAGTCACATAGTCCAGAGTTAATTGCAAAGTACAAAATCTCAATAATCTAGAGCAAAAGTCATCCTTCAGTATAAAAGATATGGGAAGTGATAATAGCGAAGTGATAATGGCAGAGGCCTGGGAAAACTTCTAAGAAACTTGTTGAGAGAGAAATAAAGATATAAACTATATATAAATTCTTTCAGAAAATTTCTAAGAAACTTATTGAGAGAGAGAGAGAGAGATTAAGAGAGAGAGAGATTGAAAGTAGCATTGAAGTGAACTTCCCTAAAATTAGACTAATTTAATAATGAGAACCCACATACAAAGTTTGCCAGCTTAAAGTGCACACATGAGCATAAATGAGCTTCATTTGAAAATTTCCAAGGAGGCTTTGAGAGAGTCTGGAGTGTCATGACGCATCACCTCCTCTCATCTCTCTCTCTCTCTCTCTCACCCAACCACAGAAAGAAATTTGGTGTAATAATCATTATACAGTTGTAGTTGCATAATGGATGCACCGAGATCAGCTGGCCGCCCCCCCCCTCCCCCCACGAGAGCAGTCATCAAATCTCTGCACATAACAACAAAGCTTTGTTGTTGCCATCCAAAAAGTCTAGTTGAATCATCTCTATCTCAGAAAATACCTGGAAATGAAGAAGTTATGTGCTACAATCCAATCCCCCCCAAAAAGAAAATTTGCACTAGTGGAAAAATTGTCTTGAAAGAAAGAATTGTTGTAACACAAAAATTGCACAAGCCAAAGAAGGAAAGAAAGAGAGAAAGAAAGAACTGATTTTTTGTAAACAAAAAAAATGCACAAGTGAATTGAATTGAATCACTCTGTACACACAAAAATAGGATTACATGAGAAATTAATTAATTCCAGCAGCTGCAGGGAGATAGATAGCTCATCATAAATCCCACCTGCACAATCCCTTTGACCTTTGGTATTTGAGAGGTAGGGGGTGGGGGAGGGGGGGTTGTAGGGTTTAGGGTTGGCAGGGTTCAGATGTTCAGATCAGTGTGATTTTTTTAGGAATTTTTGTTTGTAGCCAAAGGGGCAATCATCCATAGGAAGATGATGTAGAAAAAAAGTGGCGAACAAATAATCAAACCCAAAGGAAGATTTAGCCAAATCTGGCTATAAACTAGAAGTCAAGTATAAAATCTTTAAATCAATTTTCAATATTTTGGCTACACAATGAAAACCAAGTATACAAATGCTGCGTTTTGTAGCCTAGTTTTGCTGCAAAAATACAACGAAAGAAGAAAGTCTAAGCTCTTTCCAAAAGGGACCCACCCTTCATTTATAGTTTCTGGAGGCTTGTGTGAACCAAAGTCAAGGCGGCCACCCAACTAACACTCACCACTCTTGGCAGCTGCTGCACTGCACTGCACTGCACTGGACTGCACTTTGATCACGCACCTGCTGCACTCCCCTCTCCCATGATCCCAAGAAGAAGAATCGTGGTGAGCTGCAGCAGCAGTAGCAGCTGCTGAACTCAGAAAGAAAGCCGCACAAATTCGTGGTGGATCCCGCCCCTGTAGTTAATGAACTCCGTGTTTGTTTGCAAGCGACTGTGGAAACTGATCATCAGCTAACATTTGCAGCAACTATAAGTACCAGGCTCTCATTCACTGAGCTTCAACAAAGTCGAGTCCTCAGTGGACTAGGGAAGTTACATAGAGAGAGTGAGAGATAGAGAGCTCAGGGGTTGCGACTGAGTTAGTTAGTCCCAGTAGAAGAAGAAGAAGAATTTTCTTCTTAACCATGGCCACTAGTACTGTTCTTATCTCAGCTTCTAGAGCTCGTATTGGAGCTTTTGCCGCGGTTGCTACTCTTCTCTTACTTTCCCATGCCTTCTTCGTCTTGCCTGCTCTCAGTAGGGAGCTCCGGGAGGCCCCCAGTCTGCTAACTGAAGATGATACTTCAGCTGTACAAAGGCATTTGACTGAGAAGGTATGTACTAGTGTAATTTGATCATGGATCTGAGCTTCTCTTTGTACCACTCTTTGTAGTATTCGATCTCTTCCCGGATTTTGTTGGAGTTCCGGATCTGAAAGAACATTCATTTGGGTTGTGAATAAATTGCTGGGTTCTAGGAGTAAAGCTCTAGAGATGGGTGTTGTGCGTACTTCTGAACTGATAGTTGCTCGGTTCTTGGCATTTTGCAGCCCGCGTCAGGAGATGGTGGGGCAGGTGGAGCTGGTGGAAGTCATGGCAGCCCAGGCCAGGATGGCAGTCCGGGCGGCTCAGACTCTCATTCGGGTCCCAACAGTTGCAGCTGTCACAGCAGCAACGGAAGTCCAGGAACACCTGGTTCAAGCAGCGGTGGAGGAGGAGGAGGCGGCGGCGGCGGCGGTACTTGGACACCTGCTCCTCCTGGATGGGCTGCTGCTCCTTCTCCCTCTTATTGCAACTGTAGTGGAGACGGAGGGGAAGGCGGCAACGGATGGTATGGCGGCGGAGGGAATGGAGGAAATGGAGGCTCTGGCGGCGGCGGAGGTGGTGGAGGAGGAGGCGGGGGAGGTGGAGGTGGCGGAGGAGGCGGCGGTGGCGGAGGAGGAGGAGGAGGTGGTGGTGGTGGTGGTGGTGGATGGGAAGCAGTGAATTCCATTGGAGGCCAGAAGTTCAGCCAAAGCTTTGGAGGTGCTGATCACACAAACACACTTTAAAAAAACTCTATGATCTTCGGATGACACACTGAATTCTATGGAGTATGTGTTGCAATCGGAGAGCGCCATCGACAGTTTGCATGTATTCGTCTACTTGGGAAGTTGGAAATTGTAGTGCAAAGGAGAAGTTGGATTGCTGCTCTCTGCTCCTCTAAGAGCTTTTAGCTCACGACTTGACCATGCAACACAATGCAATTTTGTATGCTTGCAGGTGGCTGGAACAACAGGGGAGGCGGAAACCCGTTTGGCGGAAATTCTAACCGGGGCGGTAGAAGCCCGAGCCCGAGTGGTGGAGGAGGAGGTGGGGGAGGCGGTGGAGGCGGCTCCAACAGTGGTGGCGGTTCCAACAGTGGTGGTGGTGGAGGTGGAGGTGGTGGAGGCGGTTCCAATAGTGGCGGAGGTGGAGGCGGAGGTGGCGGAGGCGGTTCCAACAGCGGAGGAGGTGGAGGCGGAGGTGGCGGAGGTGGATCCACCAGCGGAGGAGGTGGAGGCGGAGGTGGCGGAGGAGGATCCACCAGCGGAGGAGGTGGAGGCGGAGGTGGCGGAGGCGGTTCCAAAAGTGGAGGTGGTGGAGGCGGAGGTGGCGGAGGAGGATCTACCAGTGGAGGAGGTGGAGGCGGAGGTGGCGGAGGGGGATCCACTAGCGGAGGAGGTGGAGGTGGCGGAGGCGGTTCCAGCGGCGGTGGTGGAGGTGGCGGCGGCGGCGGTTCGAGTGGAGGTGGTGGCGGAGGAGGTGGTGGTGGAGGGGGATCACCACCTCCACGATAATTTGCATCTCAGCTTTGCAGGTAAGGTCATTGCTCAAAATGTAGAGAGAATGGATTGACACTTCTACAAGCTCTTGCATGCACTCGTTGTAATGAGATTAGCACCTCTTCTTCTAGATGATTCTAACTTCTTCCAAGATATGTGCATGAATTCTTCTTCAAACTTCCAGAGTACTAATTATGTACTTGTTGCTTCAGCTCTTCCAAGATTAAATGCATTTCCAGAGCTGATTTCAGAATTGGTGGATGGGTTTTTCTGCAGAGCGTCTTTTGAAGAAGGTTGAACTTTGGACTCTCAAACCCACCAAAAAAATGGGATTGATCTGAATGAAAACCTACTTTGAACATCTATTAAGGTGCCTGAGAGCAATTGCAACAAAGATTTGACGAATTTGATCTCTAAATAGAGGAACAGGTTTCACCAAAATGTGGGGTCATGGGAGAATTATAAGGGAAGTCATTTGATGCTCTGATGAACAATGTATCTGTAGCATCTAGTGCTTGTTGCAAATAGTGAGTGTGCTTTTGGTTTTGAATAGCTGTTGTGTGCCTTCTGCAGGCTTTTCAGTGAATAGTATGGACCAAGTTTGTGTTTACAGTAATAAAAAAAGTATGGAAAATATTTCCATTGAACTTATCTTTCAAAAAATATATCCAAGAAAAGAAAAAAAATTGGGATGAATCTAGTGCATGCATGCACATTGTTTTATTATTATGTTACATGTTATGGTTGTCATTGTATTAGGCACTTCCCGATGCCAAATATTTTCTCTTAAGATTTTGACATAACCATTTTTATATGGGTTATAGACCATTTCCATATACCTTATGGATTGCAGTTACTAACTGTTCATAACTGCAGTGTGGATGCTTTTGAACCACTTTTAAGCACTGCTTTTCGAAGTTTGAGTGCTAGTTACTGTGAGAAAAGATATTCTGATCTTGTCCTTTGGTTGTGTCCATTAGTTCTTGTTTACAACCCCTTCTCACCTACATACACATTTGAAACATGAAAAATCTATGCATTGCACAGCCACCAGTGCCTCCTTTGAATTCACCAAGCTGTAAGCACAGATTGAATTCTCATCTCAAGAGAGCTATCGAATATTTTTTTTTGGGTAAACAGAAGCAACCTTCAAATTTGGAAGTATCATCCACCAATAACTATACTTCATGGCCTCGTAAGAAAGAGAGAACAGAAACTCATCACCCATATCCCAGTTTGAAGGAAGCCGTGTATATCAAAATTAGTGCATTAAAGGAAATCAGAAACAATCAAAGAAACTCTCAAAATAATCCTTTGAATTCTAAGTAAGCCTAAATGCTTACAAAAATCTTATAATTCGTCAAAAATCTCCAGCTCCTCATCTATTTGAAAAGTAAAAGTTTGGAATTGGCCATACCATAAACAACCTCACATCATTAACTTTAGTGTGCCTACACAAAATTGCGTTCAATTCTACTTGATTGTGATCTCTGTACACCATAAGAAAAACTTGGGCATGTGATATAATCCATCGACATTGCACCGGGTTTATATTCTCAACCCTAAACTTTCAATCTCATCCTTCAACCCTTAACATTAAATTGATAGGTTGTTTTCTAAATATTGTTCCAGGTCTAAGTATTTAAATGGGTTGAATTCCTCAATATTGCAATGGGTTTACACCATCATCTTTACACCCAATTCATTTCCTCAATATTCCATTGGGTTTAAACTATGAATATTGGAGTGGGTTCATATCCTAAATCCTAAACTCCAAACTATTAGTTTTTTTTCCAATTATTGCTTCTAGTCTAAATATTCTCCCTAGTTTAATTCCTTGATATTGCACCAAGTTTACACTATCAATATTGCACCATGTTTATATCCTAAATAATCCACCAAGATAAACCATCAATATTGCATCATACTTCAATATTGTAATACAGTCTTTTGTTTTTTCATGGTCAAATATACATGGTGCAATTTACATTCTTTTAATTTTTCATGGTTGTATACATGGTGCAATGTACATTGTTGTGTTTTCAAGACAATTTTGGAGTAAAAGATTAAACTATTGTTTCTCACAATAAGAATATTCAAAGAGTATTGTTTGCAAAGCCCAACTTGCAAGCCATTTGATGATTGTATAGACAAACTTCCATCAATATAAACTACAAGTATGTTACTTGAAAACAAAAATTTTGACTGCCAATTCCAAGTAAGAATGGAAAACTAATATCACATTATGGCATGCCTTTGACCTTGGCATGCAAAATAACCTTTGTAGGCACAAAGCCATATAACTTACATCACTTCCGTTCTTCATTTATTATAAAGCAAACACATCCAAAGTTATCTAGAACTTTGACCCAAATAGATTCTAGAAAAAACTCCATAATGAAACTTCGTAGATAGAGATTGTGTCAATTCCAACAAAACCAAACCAAACATGTCAAGAAATGAATGTGGCCACAACCTTGTGAATGTTTCTTGCAAAATATTGTGCCATAAACTTCATCATGAATGGTAGTAACTAACTATTGTGATGACTCTCCAATGTGGGGAAACCAATGAAATTATAAACCTTGGAAGTCATGATTTGGCAATTGAATTACCATAATCATTCCCATGCCTCCTTTTTCTCTAACATTCTTTTCAAAAGTGTATGATAGTTCCAAGTAAATGAAGAGATGGCCAAAAGTCTATGAAGCTATGTCCACAAATATTCATATGGGTTGTTCAACAAAATCTATGCACACTAATGGGCATACTCACTCTAATTTAATTTGCAGGGTTTGATCAAAAGATTAAATAATGAACCAAAAAGGGTGATCAATATTAACTAATATGCAATGCAACTATTTTTATCATGTCATTGTTTAGCATGTTAATCGAATCAATGTCTCATGTCAATGACAACATTATTCAAAAATTGGATCGTAAAAGTTCTATGACATTCCACTAAATGCAACTCATGGGCATTGGGTAGTTGCAAACAATTCAACAGAATAAAGAGAACAAAGAGATGATGTATTCAATGACAAACAACATTGAATGTAAAAGGTGAATTACATTGACTCAACATGTAACATAATGTTGATGTCTAATCAATAATGAACAAGATTCAATTTACAAACATCAAACTACATAAGATATTGACGTTAATAGAAGCTGGTAGATTGAAATGAAGTTTGCTATCAAATTTGGAGAAAGGAGGAAGGTTAGAAATCATACTTTCATGAATTGATCAAAAAAAAATTGCCTTCCAAAAAAATTGCATAATTTTCGTCATTTCACATCTCCAACTTGTTCTTACCTTTGAATTTCAATAATTTGTTCATGATCACCAAGTTCAATGAATATGTGTGGAACATTAACATCATCCCCTCCTCTTGTAGTTGTTTGCAAGTTTTGGTTGATGATTCCCATCAACTTCTCAATGTTGGATTCAACTTTAAATCATAATAGATTATGTAGAAGAAAACTAGAGATGAATACATTAGTCAAGAAACTGACACCCAATTCAAACTTCCCTAATCATTTTTTAAAGGTTCTTTTCAAAATCCCAAAAGAATTTTCCACAACACTTTGAACTTTCTTGTGTTTTTTTGTTATACAACAATTCTAAAATTGTATGGTTAACATCTTCCTTGAATGGTGTCATTATCCATGATATCAGTGGATACCTTTTATCTCCTAATATTTAAGGGAGAAAGTCATGTTGGGAACCTTTAATAATGTCAAACAAACCAATATGTTGTGCCTTTCTATACAAACTGCATTTACAAAAAACTCTAGAATCATTAACTAAACATGGGAGCCCAACAAAAACATGTATGGACCTCTTATTGTAATCGACCACAACTTGTGCAACTATAGAATATCCACCAATTTTATGGTAATAATAATATGTAGCATGAGCTCCTTGTGGTCTTGCAATGGATATATGGGTGCCATCAATGGCACCCATCACACTAGGTAAACCACACCATTTTATAAATTCTTCCATGACAAGTATCATTATTGGTCCTTCATGACACCTCATCAAACCACTATAGACTTGATTGATTGTGTAAACAAATTTACGAAGAATGAAGGAAACTCTGGACTTCCCCACTGCAAAAAAGTTCACTACAAACCAAAAAGTTAGCTCCTTGAGCTAATTTGTATATTACACAACATTCACATATTTCTACATGAATAACTTTCTTGTACTTGGTATCTTACTTTCCTATGATGGGTTTCAAATCTACTACAATGTGGAATATGTGAATGTTGTTCCAATGTTTCAAGGGATGGTAACATTGCAAGTGATGATTGAAACATTTACTGGACCATTTGAATTAGCAGTAGAAGACATGACCCAACGAAAACCTCCATTGCTTCATCATCCATGGCTACAAGATAAGAAAGAAATACTCAATGAATGTGAAATTGTAGAAAAAATATGCAAAGAAGGTGGAGTAGAAAAGAATGTGACAAGAAAACACAAAGCAAACAAAAAATCTGAATGCATACAAAGTCACCCTGAATGAGAGCAAAAAAAACTACAAACTAAAAAAGAGTGCAAAAAATATGAAGAAACAAAGGGGGAGTGGAAAGAACCTGAAAAAACAAGAATGTGAAGAGATTCGAAAGTGAAAAGACAATGAGGAGATGAGCTCAAGGTGTGGCGATGTCGGCAGGTGTGATGAGACAACAATTTTCGCCACAACAATTGTTTAAGCATTGTCATGTCAGTGATAACAAACACTCATATCCAAGTGTGAATGGTCATATTCAGTTTTATGCTATCTTGGTGTTATCTCCCATTATGCCAGATTGGGAAGATATTTGGTGTTAGCTTGGTGTTAGGCACCAAACCCTAGCACCGCCTACCACTAGGTGTGAAGGGTGCTTAATTCAGAATGGGAACAGGAGCCTCAATTGTCAAGCAACTCCAAAGTGCAACAAACCCTAACCTCAATGGCCAAAATCCTGGTGAAATTAACAGTTGAGATTTTTATTTTTTATTTATTTTTAATGCTAGGGATGTTGAAAGGCAACTTTGCAAGTGGCACATTGGAGAAATTTCACCAGAAACAAAACGTTGTTTTGAGGTTGAAATTTTGCAAACATTCGCCACAAAAAATCAATAGTCACTAGTCTACAACCCATGTAATGACATTCCTGGGAATAATAATCACAATAATAATCTGGATCGAATTGATGGCGGAGATAATAATTTCTAAAGTCGCAATTTAAAAGTTTAGGACCAATCGGAGTCGTCGCTTCCTGAAATTACTGCCGACACCGAAACAGTAAATCAACAACAAGCGGCTACCAATTCCCTTTCACAAACGCGCTTTTGGGTTTTTCCTTTGCGCTTTTGTGCTTTTGCCGATCTGCTTGCTTGTAGTTTGTGTAATTGCTTCTGTTGTCGTGATTTGCTTCTGTGTGTGAGAGAGAGAGAGAGTTTTTGGTTTACTCTTCAGTTGCATCTGCAGGGAAGTATTGAGTGGTTTTTTTTTTTTGGGGGGGGGGGGGGGGGGGGGGGGGGGGTTTGGGTTTAGGGTTTAAGGTTTTGTTGATTCGGTTTTGTGTGAGTGAGTATCGGGGTTTTTCTTGTGAGGGAGTCTCTGGGTTTTTCGTGTGGGTGTCTTTTGTGTTGTGGAGTTGTGCATTGCGGGTGCTTCTTGTTATTTCTTCCGGCTAGGTGGCTAGGTGGCTGCATGGCAACAGAGGTGGCGGCGGCGTCTGCTGCTACTTCGGCGATTGTAAGTACCACTATTCCGTAACACAAATATGCTTTGGGTTGTTGTACCAATTCCCTTTCACCAAACAAATCGAAGACATCTATGACCCTTTTGTCAGACTCCTGTCCGATGAAGAATCGATCTCAGGCAGCCAGTTAGGGTTTTCGGAACTGTGATGCAGTAGTCATGGTGTGTTGGGGTTTTTGTGTGGGCATGCAACTTTTGGTAATCTCTATGTCAAGAAGATCATGGTAGATTACCTATCTTGGGAGTCTGCATTGTATCTCGTTTCTCTTCCTTCCTTTCACTTGGACCAACTTCCTGGCTCTGCAGCTATGATGATGCATTAGTGTTTTTTTCTGTCCACAGGAAGGTTTAGCCAAATTTGGCTAGAATCTAAATATGAAAGTATTTTATTTAAAACATCCTTCTGTACTTTTTGGCTACCAACTTGAACCATGTCTAGAAATCTGCTGATTTTTCTTAAATTTTGGTCGTATTATGGCTATTGAGAATCTTAAAAGTTGCATGATTTTAGCACTTTTAATTTTTAATACAGCTTTTTGGCTATATATAACCAACAAACAATGGCTGCGATGCGTGCTCACCCAAAAAGAAAAATAAATAAAATTCTGTCTTGATGAAAATGTGTCATGTCTCAAGTGTTGCTGCTATCTACTTGACAGCATATCGGAGAATTGCTACGTGCATGGATTTTTTCATCTGTGCACTAATCTCCTGCTGATGTGTGGACTATGAAGAGAAGACAAGTAGATGGCAGTAAATAATTTTCACCTTGAGCTTGTGCAGTTAAAATTAGACCTTTTGGTCAGGTTTAGGTTATTCTCTCTACCATTTTGAAATCAGTGTCAGTGCATTTGCCTAAATGGGTGACAAATATCTCAGTTATACGACTGATGGCTTTTGTATGGAATTCTGCAAAGCTAGTGTCATGTATTTCACTTGTTTCTTAAGTTGGCTGGGAGAAACTAAAATGTGGAGATGACAGTTGTGGATCATACTATGTAGTCAGCTCAATGTGAGCTTGATGTTCCTGTCTTGCCCTGGAGTTGCCTGCCAGTCATGCACTACTGTTTGTGAGGCATTTTGAACAATTACAGTCCTAAAGCTAGTTTCTTTTTTTGGAAAAAAGATCTTGCAGTCTTTTGTAGAAATAAGAAAAAGCTTCAACACTAGCTCTGTGTAGCAAGTGTGACTAAAAACATCTTGACCCTGGCACAACCTAGGCTGTATGTTTCTTTGTGGAGATGTGGCTACCTTGGGAAGGTCAGCCATCCAAATGGTGTTTTCAACCAAGGGTCCTTACCTTCAAAGTTTACATAGGATCCCATGTGTCCATCCTAGGTAGGCCACACCCAACCATTTGTACCTTTATGCTGGCCTAATGGTTGAGGTATACCCCATGTGCCAACTGACCTATGCAGCTCTTGGAACATGCTTATTTCAAACCTTCTGCTTGAAGCCAAGCTTTGTTTTAAGAAGAGAATCTGGAAGTGGTAGACAGTTCCCATGTATGATACAGGTTATTTGTAGTGGATGCAAAACTGATATATTTTCTTGTTTTGCAGTGAAGCAATGTGACATGACAAATGTGCACACTGGGGCAGTTCTTTGGTGTTTTTGCAAACAGCATTTCATTTGTACTCTTTTACAGAGTCTAAGAACAAACGCCTATTTGTGCAAATTAGTGTTCAGTGACAGAAAGAACGTCATCAATTCCCCAGTTGCAATCCACACAGGAAGGACCTTCCAGTGAATTGTTAGTCTTACAGGTCCCTGAAAGCAGCAGCTGTCATAAGTGTCATGATGCCTGAGGTGCTTGGTCCCAACAATGAGAAGTATGCAGATTTCTATGCAAACTGGGTGAAACTGCAAGAGGAGTACCTTCAGGACCTTCGGGCAGCCCTAGACAGTAACATCCCTGCGGCAGAGCTCTTGGGACTGGTTCAGAAAGTTTTGGCCCACTATGAAGAGTATTACACTGCCAAGGATCATGCTACACGACAGGATGTGTTGAAGGTTGTCCAGTCCTCCTGGAAAAGCCCATTGGAAACAGCATTTATGTTTATTGGAGGCTGGCGACCAACAATAGCATGCCAGTTAGCCTATGCACAAGCTGGGCAGCAGATTGAGGCAGAATTGGCTGAATTTCTGAGTGGAATTGACACACCAACCATGGCATCACTTTCATCAAAACAGCTCTCACAGATAAGTGATTTGCAGCAATCGACACAGAAATCTGAGGAGGATTTAGAACATCGGATGGCAGTGTTGCAGCAAGGTTTTGTTGATGAGCCGGTGCTCTCTCTTGCACAGGGTTATGATCAGCATAGGCCACATCCAATGCTTTCTCTTGAACAGGCTGGTGAGCAGCAAAGGGCAGAGGAAGAGGCAGGTGGCAGTGACTATGAGACTGAACTGCAAAGTGCCATGGATGAGAAGGTGAAGGCCTTAGAGGAGCTCGTGATTGATGCCGATGATGTGCGCAATAGAATCCTCAAGGAGATGGTTCGGATCTTGAATCCAGTCCAAGCAGCACAGTATCTGGTAGCTGCTGCACAAATACAGGTAGCCATGAGGCATTTAGGTGCCAAACAAAATGGAACACATCACAACAGTGAGCATGCAGAAGCTTGAATGGCACTCTTATATTTGTTTACTGGTTGTGGACAAGCCTTTTGAGTGCTAGCTGACATTGTGACAGAGTCTTTGCATTGTGCCAAGACAAGAACTCAAATTGCAGATTTTTGATAAATTTTTGCCCTAAGTTTGAGCAGCCAACTATATACTTATCTACACCCACTGTCAGCAGCTGATTAATTCAGTGGGAGCGATGGCATCTAGTCACTTCCATTCATGCTGAAGAAGGTTGTTGTGGTTACTCCTCAAGCTGCATAATGTATGCTTGCCATTTTCACTGCAAATTGGTGCTTGACCCTCTGCTTATTGCTTCCCTGCAGCAGTTCAACCTTTTTAAGTACCTGGTGATGGTGCAAATGAATTTAATTGCGGTGACTCCTATTTCAAGTGGGGTCCGTTTTAAGGCATTGTGATCAAAATGGCTGATTGTACTTTTCCAACCATCTTTGCTGCATTTGAACTCATATTCAGTTCTCATGTAACACATGTTGAACTGATGCCATCTTGTCTTCTTTGCTTTAAGAGCCTAGAACACTTCAGAGCTTCATCCAGTGCAGGGACCTTGACCTACTACAATCCTCCAGTCATAATTTGTTTGGCTCCCACAATTATCACATTGCAACAATCTTGCAAACTATGTAGAAAATATCAACTTTACAAGCTCCAGTTGACACGGGATATTCATAGTATGATAAAATTGTCCACTCAAACAGTGGTCACATGGTCAATCTCGAAGACCTTGCATTCAATTTCTTAACATTTTTTGCTCTCAGCACTGTGTGTATCTTGGATTGTCTACTTTGCAATATACCAAGATTTCTTCCTTCCTCAGGTTGCCTGCCAGTCTGATTTGCCAAAATATGAGCTCCTCCATAGACCTTCCTGGAATGACAGCAGCATTACTTTCACTCTTCAGTCTGGTGGTGCAACATCCGATGTTCCAAGAAAACTCACAACTGAAACCACTAGATGGAATTCCAATCTCAAGTCCTTTCATTACAAGTGAAGTTTGCCTAGATAGTAAAGAGAAAGAAAAAGGCAACCCATTAGAATATAGTAACCCTAAAACTGTGAATTCACGAACAACAACACAAACACAGTGAGGCAAAGCTGAAATTAAGCACAAAAGATCCTGCTGCAAAAACAAACTTGAAGAGGAATAAGTCCCCAAATAAATAAATAAATAAATCTCGCTCAACCAAAGAAATCATATGAGCATCCCAAAAACCTGCCGTCACACACTCAAGCTATGAAGATCCAGAGGCAGAGACTTTGTGTCTGGGGCTGCTGCTGCCTGGCCTTCTCTTTCTCAAAGGTTTCCACTGCCTCCTGCAGATCATCAGAGCCACCTACTGCTTTCATAGTGTAGATGTAGATCAACACTGCAAACACTAACTAAGAGACCCCTGCCACCAGTAGGTTTTGGGCCTTCCCCCTCTCCATCCCCAGCAATTTTCCTGCCCCTACCATCACTACCTTACACCACAACCATGACGACACAAAATGCAGATCTTCCATCCACCAACCGAAACAACATAAAAAAAAACCACAACTACACACAGCAAACAACCTCTCATGTGCTTGCCTTCCTGCCCTAATTCCACATCCCGAGATTGCACATCTCATCTGCACATGGGGTATACCATTAACCATCAAGCCTACCTAGGATGGACATTCAGGATCCTATCTAAACTCTGAAGGTATGGACCTTAGGTTGAAAACAGTGTTCAGATGGCTGACCTTCCTACGGTAACAGCAGCTCCACAAAGAAACATGCAGCCTAGGTTGTGCCAGGGTAAAGATTTTTTCAGTCACACATGCTACATAGAGCTTAGTTTCAAAGATTTTTCTTATTTCTACAAATGACTGCAAGACTTTTTTCCCAAAAAAGCTAGCTTTAGGTCTGTAATTGTTCAAAATGCCTCACTTAAGCAAGCAACTCCAGGGCAAGACAGGAACATCAAGCTCACATTGAGGTGACTACATACTATGATCCACAATTGTCATCTCCACATCTTAGTTTCTCCCAGTCAACCAAAGTCAAATACATGACACTAACTTTGCACAATTCCATATGAAATCCAATGGTCCTAACTGAGACATTCACCCATCCAGGCATATGCACTGACACTAATTAAAATGGTAGAGAGAAAACCTATAATTGGAAGAGAATAACCTAAACCTGACCTGAAAGTGAAGTGCAAATGCACAAGCTCAAGATGAAAATAATCTACAGCCATTTACTTATCTTCTATTCATAGTCCACATATCCACAAGAGACTAGTGCACAAATGAGACGCTCTAGAAAGAGTACACACACATAGCAACACTCCAAAATGCAGTCAAGTACATAGCAGCAACACTCGAGACATGACACATTTGCATCAAGACGTAACTATGAATTTCTGTGAGCATGCGTCATCATAGCTGTAGAGCCAGAAAGTTGGTCCAAATGAAACGAAGCAGGAAGAACAATACACAATTCAGATTCCCAGGCTAGGTGATCTAAGATGATCTTCTTAGACATAGAGACTACCAAAAAGTTGCATGCCCACACAAAAACCCCCAACACGCCATGACTACTCCATCAAAGTTACGAAAACCCTAGTTGGCTGCCTCGGATCGATTCTTCGTCGGAGGAGGGCGACAAAAGGTTCATAGAAGTCTTCGATTTTTTTTCTGAAAAGGGAATTGGTACAACAACCAACCAAAGCAGATTTTTGTTTCGGAGTAGTGGTACTTACAATCGCCGAAGTAGCACAGCAGAAACCGCCTGCCACCTCTGCTGCCATGCAGCCAGCCAGAAAGAAACACTAACAAGCAGCTGCAATCCACAACACAACGAACAACTACACGAAAAACCCAAAGACTCGCTCACACCCAAACCCTAATCAACAAGGGGCTGTGTCACACTATGGCCTTGTCATTTACATTAAAAAGTAGATTAAGGCAAAAGGAGAATTATGGAAACTCAAATATTTCACCATGCAAAAATATGACCTTCAAAAAAATCCTCTGAAAGAAACCAAAATCCTTCAAGATATTAGAACTCTATAATTAATCAATCTCAAGTTTCAACACAAGCCAAAATATCAGCTTTCAAAAACCCTCATATAATAAAAATAGACCTATTATTTATTATTACCTAGGGGCCTATAAAAATCCCTTAAGCTACTATACTCTATAATGAATCTAAACACAATTTCCTTGCAATTTAGGTCTATTTCTAAACAATTTTAAAATTTTAGTATTTTAAAAAAATTAAACAATTGCAAGGCCAACAAAACCATACTGCAAAAACCAAAAACACACACACACACACACTCTCATCAACTAAAAAGTGTGTTGAAATGTGGTGTAATTTTCCCTGAAATATTGGGGGTTTTTTTTTTTCAATTGAAAGGCTAGTGAATTTTCACTTAACAAAAATTCATTATAGAGTATAGTAGCTTAATGGATTTTGGCCCTTAGGTAATTTAGGTCTATTTTTTTTATATGAGGATTTTTGGAAGATGATATTTTTGGCTTGTGTTGAAACTTGAGATTAGTTAAGGAGTTATGATATCTTGAAGGAATTGGGTTTTTTTTGGAGGGCTTTTTTTTTTGAAAGATTATATTTTTGCATGGTGAAA
>Ga0116227_10007503_pt1 | contig 21220 bp, 11 predicted proteins | sample S1TSphgellanicum_FD_89693 | JGI IMG/M metagenome (GOLD analysis project Ga0116227, IMG submission 89693) | Host-associated microbial communities from peat moss isolated from Minnesota, USA - S1T2_Fb - Sphagnum magellanicum MG | ecosystem: Host-associated > Plants > Peat moss > Unclassified...
AATCAAAATTGATTAAATTGAATAACCAAAAGATATTCAAAAAAAAAAAATTGAAAAAAAGTTGGTTTTTAAGTTAGTTTTTTTTCCCCCCCCCGCCCCCCCCCCCCCAATTGAAAGGTATATAGGTCAACCCTTGGTATCAATAATGATATCAACAATGGTAACAAATACCATACCAACTTGATATCAAAAGTTCAATATTCCCCTAATACCCCATGATACCATTATACCCTAATATCAAATTCTAATTTTTTTGGTGAATCCATACCAATTTGGATACCAAATTTTTTGATACCAATCTAATATTTGATGCTATACATTCAGGTTCTTTTGTTCCTGCCTTTGTATCAAATTTTAATCCTCATTTGATATGCGTACTTAAATATTTCCCATGTTCACATGAAAATTCTGGTGGTTTCTTCACAACATATGTTTTTTTTTTGTTGCAAGTTGATGACCATGCTACTCCTTCAATGTGTAGGTGAACATGTGTCACCATTTAAATGATTGATTGTGTTTATGATTATGCCAAAAATGCATCATCAATGGAAGAATTGTTTATTACAAAGTTACTATATATACTTGTTAATATCAAAATACAATTGCATACCCATTCCATATTTTCAATTTTATATATCATACCATATATATATATATATATATATATATATATATCACATTTAAAAATGCTTTGATGTCGTTATGCATATGGTATCAAAATTTAGGAAAACCCTATATACCAATACCAAGCTAATATCTCAAAGTGGTAATACTAGACCAACATTGGTCCAAATCTCATTTTGGCCAAAGTGATGAGCTTCCATGGGGGGTAAAGGGGGCAAGGCAAAGGCCCAAATTTCTTGCAAATTCGTATCTCCTTCAAATTGTGAAAATAGATGCTTCAACCTTCCATGACAAAACTTTGTTGTCTTCATTTTTTAAACATTTTCAAAGGCCAATTTACAAGGGTTAGAAATGTGCTCCTTTAAACAACAACCTTGCATGGATCTAAAAATCTAACTATGTCAACACTAGATGTGCTAAAAAAATGAAGTGGTGGGTGTGTGCTTGACAATGTCATGAATCCATAAAACAAAATGTCTTCCATTCTTGCACAATTTTAACTTCAAAACAAGCGAAAACAAACAATGAAAACCAGTGAAAAGCAACCCCCAAAAAAATGATGAAGAAGACAACTTTGGACCCAGACTTAATCTTAGTTCCCCAAACCATGAACTCCCCCTTTGAGACCAATTTTTAAATTTTGGACCAATTGAATGGTGCCACGTAAGTGTCAACCTCAAATTGGCTTGAATTTGTATTGGATCTGCATCTAAAGACACTAGGTTCCCTTAATTGCTCTTGACCAATAGGATTGCTCCATTTTGTTGGACCCTCCACCCTGGACCATATCTAAAGTGGCCCTTACAAAGTGGCCCTTACAGAAGTTGGACTAACTCCTCTCAAATCTTCATCCATTATGCAACTTCCCCAAATGCCTAATGTGGGCTGGGGGGACCTTTAGTTTGTCAGATGGATGTAGTGTCACCAAGTTTCTCAAATTTTCATCCATCTGGCAACGCCAGTAGTTCCCTGAGTAAGCTCATTCATTGCTCCACATCCACCAAGGAAGGGCAACTAACTTCTCCAAAGTTCATCAAAATTCCAGTTTACCAGGTAAGTCAGTTCCACTGGAGAAGTTGGGCAACGTTCCTTGAATTCATCCTTACCAAATTTATCCAATGTCCTGTTTCCCAAAGGGAATTGGAACAATTTTTCTGGGATTCATCCATTGTTCCTTCTCAATTTCCTCAGCAAAATTTCCATTATGTTGTTCCTTTGTTTTTATTGAGGTTCTTTTCAGCACTGCCTTCAACCCTAACCCCCCAAAAAATTTCTCTCTTAATATATTTGTACCATGTATGTCAATTGCATCTATTAATAGCTCTCAGCACAATTTCATCACAGATTCTGTTTCTTGAGTTTGGAGCATGTTGTGCATCTCTTACAGACCTGAAACACTAGTCCAGTACTAAGTTTACAATGGCTGAGTGAGACTTGTTTGTGCACAGGAAAGGCAATAATATGTCCAGACAGTTGGCAGACTACAGATTACACACTCAGTGGAGCAAAGCACTTCACCTCTTGATATAGTTTACTCCAACACATGCCCCCTGCAAAGCTCTCGGTCATGGGCCTAGTGGTACAAAGCGCAGCAGCCTGTCCAGGACCTATACAGAATAATGAAATAGGTGTCCTGCAGCAGGAGCTTCAGGTCAGCTGATCATGTGGTGAGGACATAATGATGGCAATTGAGCACTGAGGATGCTGGGAGTTAAGGTTGCTTGTAATTGCAGACATCAGTTCTCTATCACTTGTAACTTCCAGCTGCTTGTACTTGACAATCTGAGTCTTCTACCAACTTGTCTTGAGAATGTAGTGTCTGCCTCCAAACCGCATTACTAGGATTTTGAATCCTAGGTTCTTCTAATTTGATGAGATGATGGAATGTTAAGCTGTACTAGGGATCATGTCACTGCCTGCAATCAGACAGGGACAAACATCCCTCTTGTATTCCAGCCTGTCAGGTAAGCAACTAGTTAAAATTAGCAACCGTACAGCACAAGAAGTGCATCAGAGAGATGAGATGGTGGCAAAGGTCAAAACAGAACTTCAAGTAAACAAAGCAAATGCAAAGCCTCTTTTCAATGTCTGAACAGATGATCCCCGTCTAGTTTGTTCAGCAGTGAGTTGGCACCTGAAAATGAAGCCCTTGCCTACTTGGCCCTAAAATCATGTCTGAAAATAGTCAAGTTTTGCGTGAACTTGTCACGGTTTTTGGGCTCCAATGTGCGTGTAACATCACCCATAAGCTTGTCAAAACATCCTGCCAGCCGGTGCTGCTGGTCAGCAGGCTGTGTTGACAGGATCTGCACCTTCAGGCCATTGAAGATCTGCTCATTAATAAGAATAAGTGAGAGCATTGGCCTGCTTAAGCTCCACTGGTTAGAGCATTCCTCAAACAAGACAATCTCAAACAAAGATTTCAAAATTTCTGGGAATAGATTAGGGCATTCTGCAATGTGTCGGGCCATGTTGAGGGCTGCCACAGATGTTGGAGTGTCTTCCATTGTAATGTTGTTGAAGTAAAATGCTGACAGATTGTCCACCGCAGAAGCACACTGAGACGAAATGTTCACTTCCAAGGATTTTACACCTGTCTCCAGGGACCCTACAAGGTGTGCAAAAGTGGCAGTGTCAAGGTTTACAATAACTGTTGTGTGATTTTGGCAAAGGACTTCAAGCAGAGCAAAATAGGCTCTTGCCACCTTACGAAAAGCCATAATACTTGCCAATGGAATAGCCAATGACATCTTCAGAGCCATGTCAAGTGCATCTGCAAGTGCCCTGTCTCCATAAAGCTCAAAGACACCAAAATTGACATAGTTCCCTGCCAGTGCTCTTGTGAGAATGCTCAACACCACCCAAATCCCCTTATACTTGTATGTGTAGGGATCAGCAGGCGTGGGGAGGGACAAAATTCGAGAGCCATATGCCACAATCAGCTTGCTGACTTCTCGAAAGAGAAGAATTCCATTTGGTGATGAAGAATCAAATGTCAACCGCTGTGTCTTGTTGATGACAAACTCTGCAACAAATTTTAACAAGGGTGTAGTGACCTCTGGAGCATCTGTCCATTGCTCTATTGTTCTCAACAATAAAGGTGTATGAGCAGGGTACAGCCAGTCAAACAGCAGCCCATATGTTCTTCGACTGTTGGTTGCCATAGCTATGCCCCTCAGATCCCGCATCAGTCCAATGAGTGCAAACTTGACATAATCTGATCGAAAAGCCTCTGCTGGTGTAACTTCCAGGTTCACAGCAACTTGTTGCAATGAAGCAATAAAAGCCTTGAACTTCGCAGAGCTATCCTCCATGAAAAGCAGCCGACCAAGTGTGAAATAGAATATGGTCCGGTTCCGTGAGTTGTTGAATTCATCAAGGAAAGTGAAGTGCTCTCTTGTGTGATGCTCTAGAATGTAGTTCACAGCATCAAGCTTTAGTAACAGTTTGCCACTCATGTATCCTGCGGCAAGCTCCTGAAAGAGATTCAATGTCTGCTCTATGACTTCCTCACTCTGTGCATAGCATTTCAGATTAGTTGCAATCTTCCCAACAATCAGATTCAGCACCATGAGATGGTCTTGGAGGCCCAGCAGCTCATTCAACCGTCCATACAGCTGCTTACTGGAGTGCATGGCCTGATCTCCAACATAAACTCTTCGAAAGTTCTGGAAAAATGAGAGGATTGCAAGGTCCAATCGCTGCTTACTGCTTTGAAGGTAGCGCTGCCCATGGAACCCTGTATCAGTGACTTGGATGAGCTGGAACACCCGAGCAGCAAGCTCACCATCAATCACCTCTTGAGATTCTGCACTACTGCTGGAGGTTTGCCGTCCCCTAATGATAGCACCCACAATATGAACCAGCCATGTGAGCTGCCCTTCCATAGCCTGGAGCTGTGTGTTGTCTACTCCTGTCTGCAGTCTTGCTGCTTCTGTATATGCCTGCACCAATCAATCCACTCTTAATACAAAAGCAGGTAACAGTTTATGACAAAATATACCAATGTGATAATAAGGAGAAACTCCACACAAATACCTAAATTAAACCAAACTAATATTGTGTCAGTTCACAGCAAACCAAAACAAACACAATAAGGATGAGTGCAGCCATAAGCTTGCAAGTCTCTCACAAAGAAGCAGATCATTGCACTTGTCATGAATGGCAGCAACTAGCTGCCATTACTCCATCTACAGACAATTGGTAGACATTTACAGATTACCATAAAGATTTCCATACAACAATACATTCTTCATCCCAGCAACTCCAGTACTCAACAAACAGTGAAGATGAGAAGACAAGTTTTTCTTTCAGCAACAACAAGTAAACTGCATCCTTGAACATACAAGAAATGTTTTTCACCAAGCACAAAACCGTAACAGCTCAAGAACATCCCACCTGGCTTCATCATCAGCACTACGGACCTCAAATCTTGCAAACTGAACTCTTGGAATCCCCTATATCTTACTGTGGTGCAAAAACTGCTAACAGCCTGCAAGGTGTGCTGAAGAGCAATAGCAATGGAAAATGAATAGTTCTTGGATGTATGGTAGTGCATGGAATAGAAACCCCAAGAGGCTAGTGTGCTGCAGCTATAAATGGCTATCTATCACAAAAGGGATGAGAAAAAGAACCTGCAAAATGGGCTCCAAGAGAGTGGTTATGTAATTGCTGGTCTTTTCGTATTGAAAGCGACAGAGATAAGGGAGGCTGTCCAGCTGATCCTGCAAATGCTCTTCGTTGTCAAGAGGGTCTTCAGCGATGTTGTTTTGAAGGACTGCCTGAACGGAGTCAAGGCGTGAGGTTATGTATGCTTCTGTGATCTTAGGGACAAAGCTGTCAAGAAGGCTGGGTGACTCACTTTTCAAATAGGGCACTGACGACACAAGGCGAGACCAGAGGCCGAGCAAATAATACACACTCCCACTTGCCCATTGCCATGACTGCAGCGACTGTATGGTGAATTCGGCCACAAGACGGATCCAGTCTGCATAATTCTCAACGCTCACCAGCTCCGAAAGCTGATAATTGGTCTTCAATCGCCCAAGAAGTCGGCAATACTCATGGTAATTCTCGTGCTCTGACAGACCCTGCTGCGTGCGCAGAATTTCACGCGTACCGCTCATCAAATGAGACAAGAACTTTGAACGCTCCATCTCTCCAGAGAATAACGACCTTCGTACGGATGCGAGCTTGACCAAGCATTCCAGAGCCACGTTGGAGAGGGGAGGCTTAGTACAAGCGTAATAGTCAAAGAAAAGCTGCATTGTGGAGGTGTCTTCCAGTACAGGCCGCCAAGAAGGAGGAATCTGAATAGTACCGAGATCCTCTGAGCTTTCGTCTAGCGATGTGCCAACAAAATCAAACGATAAGCATTTCAGGGAAAGTGTGATGGCCTGCTCCCTGAGCCGCTCATCGGCTGTGTCGATTTGCAGCTGCTGGAGCGAAGTGAAGGAGATTTGGAAAACCTGGTACAGTGCCAAATCCCTGAAGCTGCAAGCCGTCTTCCTGTGATGCGTGAGCGACATACCGGAGTTCGCTTGGTTCATTTCCGCAACCAGCTGGTTGAGGATCTTCAAGCCAATAAGGAAATGCTCCACCGTTGCGTGCGTCAGGAACTTCATGGCCTCCTTCACAATATCCCGGAACTGGTCGTCCTCGTACCAGCCCAGCTTCGTGATACGGCATAGCAACTGGATCAAGCTGGTAGTAACGAACGGCTGCAACTCGTGCCCCTTTGATGCCAGGTATCCTAACACATAATTCCGGATATCCAACCGCAGTTGCAACGACAATGTGTGCTCCGTAACTTGCTTCACCAGGCTGGAGCTGGCCAGGAACTGCGTATACGGCGAAGACGAGTTATCGAGAATGTATTGACACTGCGAGATGTATTCAGTATTTAGAGAGAAGCATGCCAAAGTCGTCTCCGCATGCGCCCGCTCCGCGGCATCCTGCGATGTGTACAATCGCTCGCACAACACGCTCAGTTGTGCCAAACTCTCCATGGACTCTGTGCTCTCCTACTCATCTCATCCATTAAGCTCCTGATGGGTCCGCTTTCCTTCCGTGATCCCCACACTCCCTCCTTTCACTGCCTACCTCCGTTCCCTCTTCCCATGCGTCTATAATTTCTCTTTCTCTCTCTCTCTCTTCCTCCTCCGTTCCCTCTTCCAGTGCGTCTGTATGTTGTAGGCAGAGGAGGAGCGGGGAAAAAAGCTTTGCCGGAGATCAGATACGGAGCACCAAACCCTAAGTTGCGTCTCCCGCGCGGACAAAGTCGCACCGCCTTGCCACCCGCCGGAAACGGGATTTTAGGTAACGTCAGTACCAAGCCAAACAGCGCTAAGAACCCGCCGGATCTTCCTTCCTCCTTTGTTGATGTGCTACCGACCTCTTGGTAAAAGCTTTGGTAGGTAGGTAGGTAGGTAAGAGAGGTAGTATGGTAGGTCAATTTGTCCAGTTTAGCTACCATCCAGCGAAATCAACCATAGTTTAACATTAAACCTAACTACTCATGTGACGCAAACCTAATGTCAAACATTTTTGTGTGGATGTGGATGAAAAGAAAGAAGGAACCCTAATTCATGATGACACAAGATGCCAAAATACCGGATAGTTGTTCATCATGAATTTTGAAGGCGCCAAAAATCTATTGTTTGTTGTTTGTTTATCTGTCTTGATGTGTTTTGTTTGTTTGTAAGTTTATGGTGTTTGAAGTTTGCAATTCAATGAAGATGAACTTATGCATTGGCTTTGGTGATGGAGTAGGTTTGTTGCTACAAATGAGTTGGCTTTTGAAGGAAGAATGCGGATCACATTGTGGAAGTTTGGATGGAGGAAGGAAGAGCTGAAGGGATATAAAGAAAGGAGTTCAGGTCTTCTAGGAGAGCTAAGTTTTCTAAATTGCAATTAGAAAGTAGAGATGTGTGTGTGTGTGGATTCTGGTGATAACAAAAAGGAGGAATGCCTTTCTGTTTTTACCTTCTTTTGGCTTGAAGATGTTGCTTTTCCGCTACGCTGTAGTCTTCAAAAAAGGAGAAGGATTAAGCAATGATAAGAGAAGGGATTGGATAGGGGAGATGATGATAGTGTATGGAGGTTTCAGAGCGGTCCTCGTGGTTTGTTTATGGTTTGAGAATTTTGAGTGAATCTACCAATTTGGCCGAGTTTTGGAGAAAGAGTAATTACTCATTTGTGAGAGTTGGAATGCACTTAGTTCATATTGTTTCCATCAATTCCTTATATATGGTATTTTTTGGAATGCACCCGGTCCCACATGTTCCCATTAAAACCTTGGTTAGGGCTTACATTTTTGTGGAAACACACCTAGCTTTTATATGGTTCACATTTTTGTTAAAATGCATTTGGCTTCACATGTTCCCGTTATAACCTTGGCTATGGCTTATGTTCCTTTCAAAATGTGCCTAGCACCAATTATGGTTAACATCTTCATTAAAATGCACCTTGCCCATAGACTATTTAAGGTTTATGGTTTAAAACCCTCAATGTTTTTTCTAAAACATAGACCAAAATCCATTATGCCTTTCAAATAATGAAAAATCCATTTCATTGCAATTTAATATGATTGCCCACAATTAGTTATAAACTGACTCACAACCCTCATTACCTATGTATATCAAGTTTTATGTATACCATTACATACATGAGATTTCCAATAGCATTTCGAAACATGATAGCCCCCATTGCTTCCAAATTTCCATCATTTTGAGGTTCAATATCCTTCAAAAGCTTGCAATTAATTATTAAAAAATTCATACTTGTTTACATCCAACCATTCCAAAATGCTTCAATATACTTCTAATGTACTTGATGCATTTCAAATAAATCATTTGGTCTTATCAAACATAATTTATTTTTATTTTTAAACAATATTAAATCTCCCTTGGATCCACCATTTCAATTTTTTTCAAAAGATTATCTTTTGGGTCCATTCACAATAAAAGGAGCCAAATCACTTATTGCTTACCATGAAAACTGCACCTCTAGTACTTTGAAAAATCACCAATAATTATATATAATGAACTATTTGTTCATATTTTAGGGTTTTGCTTGTTTATTCATGAAATTGATATCTTATAAATTTGGAGTCATTTCAGTATGTTATTAGAGTCCTTTGTTATACACAAAACACTTGTTGACAAGGTTCCTTTAAGGATTATAAAATCTAAACGTGTTTTTTGTTATTCAAACGTTCACAAAATGTTTTCAATTTTATTATGAAATCTAATATACTTCATAAGAAGGGCCACATGTGTTTATATTTTTAAATGCACATGTATTGAATCCTTTGAACGAATGTTGTTAATTTTGATTCTAAACATCCTTACTGGTTAAAAATGTTCAAAATTTGTAATCATGGTTAAAAACAAAAGTGTACATTTGACTATAATCTAGGTCTTCATGCAAAAAATTATAATTCTAAAATTATAACAAGGGTCATGTTTGGTCACAATATTGATATTCAGTCCCAAAAATTACATTTAAAATATAATTTTGGTATTTAATAGACTAATCCATGTAGGACATGTGTAAAATGTAACCCTTGGTAAGGACTCTGACCTTGATGCCCATGGCTTTTTTTACTATGAATACCCCTTTGTCTCATTCAACAAAGTCAAGTCATTAGAGGCCACAAATATATTATCAACATAGAAATTAATTATGATCACATAAAAGTTTTCATTGAATTATCTTGAAATAAAAATTGTTGTTCGTAAAGTTCTTTTCAAACTCCCAAAATAAGAAATATGCATTAATATTATGGTTCTATTCATTGGGAGATTGCTTCAAACCATAAAATGATTTTTGAAACTTATATACCATATTATCTTTATCCTTGACCATGAAGCCTTCCAGTTGTTGCATATATATTTCTTTTGAAATATTTACATTCAAAAAGGTAGTTTTTAAATTCATTTGATGCACTTCAAGATTTTAATTGGTTATAATTGTAAGCATAACTCGAATTGATTCCATTCGTGCAATAGGGGAAAAGGTTTCATGAAAATCAATATTTTCAACTTGTGTAAATCCCTTAGCCACCAACGAGTTTTATGTTTGGCCACAAAGCCATCAACATTTTATTTAATATTGAAAATCCATTTGCAACTCATTGGTTTACAAGTAAGTGGAAGGAGTAAATATTGAAATCTTATTGTCTTGTAAAGAATGAAACTTAGAATCCATGATCTTTTTCTTTGATGTTGTGAATCTTGACCATTCAAAGCTTCCACAAAAGAATGGGTTAATCAACATTAATAGAAAAAAATTATGAAAGATTCACATCTTCTTCAACCACTGTTGCTTTTTCTTACACCTATTGAAGAATTCTTTCATTTTCCATCGCTAGTTTTTTTATTTAAAAGAATATATTTTGATCTAGAATCCAACTTTGAAACCATTATTTCCTCGTTAATTCCTTTAGTTTCATAAAAAATAACATCACACATGATGATAACATATTGGCTTATAAGATTGTATAATTTGTACCCACCAATCTCTTCACAATAACTAATGAATATGCATTTAACACCTTTGGAATCCAACTTTCTCCTTACTTCCTTTGGTACATGAATGAATGCAACACAACCAAAAAAACACAAATGATTTATGGAAGGTTCATACCCACATAAAACCTTTTTTGGTGTGATGCTAAAAATTACTTTTGGTAGGGATTCAATTCTAGATATATGATGTAGTTACCACTACTTTTGCCTAGAATCTATGATCCAACTTCATATGTTACAGCATACATCGCACATTTTCAACACGTGTTCAATTCTTCCTTTTAACTACAACATTCTACTTTGGTGTGTATGGAATGATTGTTTGTTTTACAATGGCATTTTCCTTGTAGAATGCACTGAAAGTTTTAGAGTTATATTCCCCACCTTCGTCACATTTGATCACCTTGATCTTCTTTGAAAACCTTAAATTCGTCAAGCACACAAAATTTAGTCTTCACGGTATAAAAAAATTGTTTTCTTAGAAAAATCATCAATGAAAGAAAATATTTTGCCCCTCCATGAGATGTTATCATAGGATTACATAGGTTTGTGTGCACAAGCCCAAAAAAAAAATTTGCATGAGAAAACCCATTCAAAGGAATGGGGTATGATGGTGTTTACCATGCACAAATCCATCACATAAACTCAAGTCATGATCTCCATTGAGATCCATGCCTTCAATAAAGTTATTTCTATCCATGGTTGTTAAAAGGCCTTATAAAGACATGTCCAAGTTTCTAATGTCAATGTCACTCCTTTTAATTTTGGTGCTACATTTTGCAACTAAGATTGAACAACTCCAACCAACTTATGTAACCTTCCTCATTGAACAATTTCAGCAATCATTTTGTTTGAATCAAAAGATTTCAATCAACATTTGGTGGCTTCAAATTCCACCTTGAAGCCTTATTAATTGACTAATAAAGAACATTTTTTTTACAAACTTTGAAACATATTACACGTCTCCAATACACTTGGAAATCTCATTTGACAAGTAAAAGACAATAGTGATTTTCCCACATACATCAAGTGTATTATTGTCTCCAAGATATACTTTGTGGCTCAAAGTTATCTCCTCAAAGGTTGAAAATACTTCATTCTAAAAAATCAAATGTTTTGAACTCCAAAATCAATAAACCATGCATCCCTGCAAATTGCAAAAATAGATAAAGTAATCACAAGAAGTTCAATTTTGCTTATTGTGCCTATTTGTGAAGAACCTTTGAATTTGTTTTTCCAATCTTGTTTCTTTTACTTTTCATTCTTGAACTTCTTTTAATCTACAACCTTTTTGAACTTCCCAAAAACACTTTTAGCAATTAATGTTTCATGTATTTTGCACCATGGTTAAATTGCACTTTTTGATTACATCACAATTTTTCTTACAACAATTTTCCACATATTAACTCCACAAATAATTTATCAATGCAAGTACAAAGTGAAACTATAAGGATATGGAAAGTTGGTGGCAAATTCCCCAAAAGTGTGAATGACAAATCTTCATAAAAAACTTGATGATCAATGTTTGTTAACTAATCTACAATCATCCAAAGCTTGTCAATATGAGCTTGCACCAAAATGCCTTCCTTCATCATAAAATTATAAAGTTTTTGATGTAGTTACAATCTATTGTTAATATGTCTTCTTTCAAATGTTGCACAAAGGTTATCCCATGCATCTTTTGTAGTATCTACACGTGTTACATGATGCAACATATATTCAATAACACTTAAAATAATTGTTCTATGAGCCAATTTGTCATTTTTCATAAACAAGTTGTGTTCAAAAATGCATCCTTTAAAAACAATCTTTCCAAATTCAATGATCACACAAATGTTGCTACAAACTTGTGATCCACCTGCAAGCTTTGGCCTACTTTTGAATAGGAGGTGAACAACCTCATGCAAATGTCACCTCCCTTTAATTGGAATGAATCATCATAAGCATTGAAATATTTCACATTAAACTTAATGAAAGATATTTAAGTAAATTTACCTAACATATCTCATAGTCCTAAAAGTATGTGCATGTAACGAAAATATCTTGAGTAATTATAACTTGGTAGAAATAACTTAAATAATTTGGTAGGGAGTTGATATCCAATAATAATGTGTCAATATCCCAAAAAACAAATTGTGTCAATTATCAATTTCATTATCAAAATAATAACATGGATACCAATTTGTTCAATTAATGTTTTTGTAATAATTGTAGATTATGCAAAAGAATTGGTTATCAAATACTCACCTTGAAGATTACTAGTTATAATGACTAGGTAGGGTAGTTATAGGTTTTTTTTTCCCTTATCATAAACATATTTAAGAATTTGGGATTGGTACTTACTTGGATGAAATTCCAATCATTTTAATAGGTTATTAAATTTGAGATTTTGATATCAAAACCATATGGGTTTTGCTAGTTCTTAGAATGGTATGTACCATGTGCGTAGGTTATCTATCAATTTTTTTTTAAAAATCAATAATTGACTCATAGGTTATGAATATTTGGGTTGATAATTAGTTTTTTCTCAATAATTGACCAACAATAATTTCAACCAATGTTGGTTGATTATCAGAAAATTGGTTGGTTATCAACCATGATTCAAAAGGAAGTTGTCTATAAATGATTTATCATGTTTATGATTTGTTTAAAACTAAATAAAGACCTTATAACATCTCCACCACGAAACCTTAAACACATCTATAATAGCAACCAAGAATGACCATTTATATTACAATCCCCATGTTGTGTGTTTGCATCATCAAAATTAAATCACCTTCACCAAATTTTTTTCATCGTTTCAACAACCATGCACATTGTACCATCATCACCAAATGTTTTGGCTTCATGAACAAAAAGATTTTTTGTTTTTATTTTTATTTTTTAACATTTTTATTTTTCGAATGGTTTTCATGGTTATGTAAATGTTGCAAGCCAATGTTTTCCATGTTTTTTAACAAAGACAATGTTTGCTTGAAAAGGCCATTCCAAATGTTTCTTTTGTTTTTGTGACATTTTTTTGACAATGGTGATGTTTCATTAAAAGGATTTTCCCATAACACTTCATTCATTGTTTTGTTGTGGAGCTCCAAATTCTAGAATTCATGGTTTGATGCTTTTCAATCACATGTTTATTGTCAAGCTCCAAATTAATGTGTTCTAGGACCATGATTCTAAAGCATCAAAGTTTGATTCTTTTAATACATTTTGATTTTGCTAAACATGAACAAGCTTCTTGTGTTTTAATTATTTTTATTCTTCAAACCATTTCAACATGTGATCTATGTAGCAAATTTTTGGACTTTATTTTGTGTTATTATATATAATATGTAGGTTTTCAAAATGTTTGTAAAATATGTAATGTGGGAAATCCAATTTTCATTTCAAAATTGTTTTGTTGTTTTTTCTTTTTTAAAGGTATTCAATGTTAGGAATTTTATTAAAAGGTTTAATTTAATCAAATTTTGTGTGAATGCAAGTGGAGTACATATTAAGTATTTTTTGCATACCCAAAATTTATAGTGTTTTTCATGCAACAATGGTCTTGGTGTTATTAATTATATAAAACAAATATAAATTTTTTTCAATGAAAAGATTCTAAAAATTCTTTTCCCAACATTTTCCTACACTACAACAAAAGGTGTCTTTGTATGCCAAAAGATTTCACTAGATTTTGAATGAATTCATTGGTAGTAATGAATGAGACCTGGTGAAGACATAGTGAATTCATTAGTTTAGTGAATACGAGCTAGCGAACTGCACTCACATTTTGTAACACTGCTACAATGAGAGCCCACAATGCATCAACAAAGCCATTTGACAAGTTTTGTCCCATGGTGTAATGGAGCATGACATTCTTCCTTTTAATTGTGACATACAAGCTCCTTAACAACCTAGTTCTTAATGGGTTAATTTGCAACTTTGGGGTGGAGATGTTTTTACTTGCTTGGGATACATTTTGTAAAAATGACATGACCTTTAAATGTGTGAAGGTATCATCCAAAGTTAAAAGTAGGTTTTTCATACTTAATCTATCAAACATGAAATTCATGAAGAACTAGAAAAATATCTTATTTGTTTGACATATGATTTGTAGAAACCTAACAAGACCGTTATGGAAGTTGGCTATTATTTAAATGCAAAAAAAAATCAAGTTGTACATTTCCTTGTTTTTTCCCAATAGGATATTAAAATTAAAAACATGAAAACCATTGGGCTCTCACTTTTTCTTTTGGATGCAATTTTTTCAATTAAATTAATTTCATTTAAAGTCATCATTTAGCTTGAATTTGATTAATGTGAATTGGCAATTGTGAAAAGTGAACAAGGAATTATTTTTAAGTGTGTAAATGTTACCCACAAAAAAATAACCTTGACATCTTATAAGGTCATTATTAAGTTGGGTGCTATACCCATAGGTCAAATTCAACATAAATTAATTACAATTGAACGTGTATAGATTTTTTCAAAAAATTAGAAAGGTTGTTGAATTTTTAGAAATATTTAATTATTTGGAATAATTTTTTTAAATTTACAAAATTAAATTTGTTTTTTTCAAACACAAGTAAATCCTTGAACTAACAAAAATATAAAACATGTAAAAGAACAATCCATTGTTCAAGAATTTCACTTAAATATAAATATTGAAAAAATATTGAATGGAAAAGAATTAATGTGAATAGCACAAAATTTGACATGTGAATTTAAAACTTAATAAAATTTCCTTTCAAGTCACCTTATTTTCACTATGTTCTTGGGTCTCCTTTCACCACCTATCCCCTCTTTGAGTGAGGTTTGCAAAGTAAGGAAATCTTATTAAATTTGGGTATGAAATATTGAAATTCAATATTTAATGCATAAGGTTTAGGAGTTTTTATAGTAGTTGTATAGGTAGGAGTAGGGAAAATATATGTAACAACACTAGAGGTGTTCATGAAAAAAGAAAGAGGGGGAAACTAGTTGATGAAATTTAATTTACCACAAAAAATGGTGCATTTCTAAGTTTCACCCCCCTATTGAATGCTAATGTATTTTTTGCAAGTTTTTTTTCAATCTCACTTGGTTTGGGAATAAACTTAGGGTTTTGGTGTTGTGTTTTCTTGATTTTATGAAAAAAAATTGTGTTTACTTTTTGGTGTTTTGATAAGGCACCAAAATTCAAAACGAGCAAAGTAATTTGGTCTTGAGTTTGGCAAGCCCATCACAAATGTTCTACACATGCATTTGTGTCATGAGGTTTGCTCTTGTTTAATGTATTTCCAAAGCTTTTATTTACTTGTGAGAATCACATTAATGAGTAGGAAAAGAAAAGAAAGTGAGCATGAATGAAAATATGTTGTCATTTTATTTTTTTGATCATGATTACATTTTTTTATTATAAAAAGAGCAAAATCACAAAATCAAAAAGAAAGAATGGGCCAGTGTGGAGAATAGATGAAATGCATAAAAATGGTTGCTACAAGTGAATGTAAACACATGGAATTATTTTTTTCATCTTTTGCCACAAGCTTTGTGAAATTATTTGAACCTTAACTAATGCATGGCTAGAACAAGCCCTCAAGGGTGAAGTCACATTAATAGGAGCAATAGAGCAATGCTTGGTTTTTCATGTTTTATTGTCACAAAAAAAAATCATGGTAAATTTTTAATGTTACATGACAATGTTTTTCATATATTATGGAAACATATGGAATAATTTGAAATGAATATAATGAATATAGGTAATTCAAAAACATTCATGAAACATTATAATTAAAGTTTTTGCTATTTTTTCATTTTTGAAAGTTGGAATGTCATCAAAGACATAATCATGTGATGCATGTATAGTAATTATTCACATGTTTATATAATATTCTAGTATGTTGTGACCCAAAATGAATAATTTTGTCAGTATATTAATCATGGATTTATAATCCATCACCTATAATTCTTTTGAATCCATGTTCAAAGGAGCCACTACCAACTCATTTGTGAAATGTTTATAAGCAGTGGGTTAGCTAATCAAGTGACATGGCAACATTAAATTGATTATTCAAAAGAAATATTGTTCAAATTATTATCTACAAGTTGACATTTAAAAAATTATGACCTTAAAAAGACGTTGTATTGTAGTATTATGTAAGGATACATTGAAAAAAATTTGCCATAAATATGTCATATTCAAACCATTTTAAGTCCTCTAAGGATCATTGAATAGCAAAAACATTAGTTACATTACTTTAAATGTGCTTTTGGGTGTTCTATATTCATTATATTCATTTCAAACTTCTAGAAATGTTGAACCATAATATATTATATAAATTATTATATAAATGCATCAAAGATTTTCAACATGAAATGCAATTACCATTTGTAAATGTATGTAAAAAATAATAATAATAATACATTTTGTGGTTTATTTGAGCATAGATCTATCCTCACTTTGAATAACCAATCGTAACGAAACATTGGCATTGTTTTTAAAGGAGTATGTGGGTTCCAAGAATGAAAACTTTTCTGTTATTTTATGTGTCAAAACTAGACCATAGCCCTTTATTAGAGTTTCTTAATTGTGGCACCTTGGTCTATTATTATCCTATATGCCATTGTCATAAGTCATATTTTTCCACGCCTATTCATGAACCTTTTGTTGTTTTAGCATTCATATCAAGTAAATAAAGGTTCAAATAAAGATTTTGGTGGCAATGTGGAATATGAAGCTTTTGAGATTGTATAATGTGACAAGTTTGTAACTCCCTCATATGGATTCCAATTCAAAAAACTTTCAACTAAAAAACAAATTCCATTAACATATCAAGCTTTAAAATTAGGTTGTTTTAACCTTTTTGTTTGTTTTTTTGAAGGTCAAAAGTTAAACTATTACTTTGATTGACCACTTAAATTTTTAAATTAAAAATGTGACCCCACATTAGGTATTTGCTTTTCAAAACTTTTGTGTATTGTGAAACACTTTAGGATTTCAAGTTGTCAAAAATGGTCCAATGAACTTGAAAGTCTTGAAGATTATTTCTTACACCCCTTCACATTTTTCTCTCACAACAATAATTTATTGGTATGCTCCTTGCCTTTGGTTTATTCTTGGCCCATTTCCCTTTTATTGTTTCCCAGTCTTGGTCATGAACCAAAGATTGGGGTTGTGACATGCTATGAATTAACTAACATCCTTTCAAAAAAATGTTTGTAATTTAAAGTTATTTTTTTCAAATAAGTTAATGATAAAATGATTGAAGCCTAATTCCTTTTTTAGAAGCATGTGAATAAAGATTTGACATTGGAAAATGATGTGTGTAACTGTTATGCACAGTTTATACTTTAATTACAAATTTGAATTTCACAATATATTTTTACATTCTTAAATTTTACAACTTAGTTTACATTTATCCAAGGGTTATGGTAAGGAAAAATGGATTGTGAATTTCATAATTGATTTTTACATAAATTGAAATGATGATCCCAAACCATTTAAAGCGTAACAATTATTCAATTTTCAGTAATTAAATTTTTTTCCCAAAAAGTCAAACTTGAGAATTTTGAATCTACTTATTCAAGACTTCGAGAGGGATGACAAGTATTAAATTAATGTTTTTACACCTTCAAATGCTAATAAAAGTGATTCGTTCTTTTATGTCATTTTTGAATGTACATCACAAAGATAAGTTAGACAAAAAATATTGATTCCTAAGTTCAATTGAACATTTACAAACATGTTATTTAGGAATAGTTGCACATGCAACAAATCATTTTATCCTAAATTTACCATTGATATATTGATTGTTTAATGTGTGATTGAATAAAAACTAATGTTTCAAATAATTTACAAATAATTTAATAATCTAAGAACATAAATTATTTTGTACAAAAAATTTCCATTGATTTGATCATGTTTATGGTGCTCATTTTCCCACATGAGACTTTAGAGTGATCCACCCCTAGGTTCATCACAAAATATTGGTGTATGTAAATTCCCAAAAATGAGAATATTGTAATATTTGAACAATTTCAGCATAAATTAAATTATTTTTCGTTTTGCCAAATTTTTGAAAAATTATTTGATATTTGTCTTGAAATTTTAATTAAATCAAAAGTTCAACTATTAAGTTTGCACTTCAAACCTTCAAGTACGGAGACATAAGACTAAAATAGTTTATTATTCCATGACATTTGAAGATAACTTATTTATTATTTTATATAACCATTACTTGCTGAATTTTTTAAATTAAAAAACCAATTGTTGAAGTTAAGATTTAGAATTTAATTAATTATGTGGTAGTTTGTTGCTAAAATTGTTCAAGTACTATGATAATGGAGAAAAAAAAGAACCTAAAGCAAATTCCTAGCTCCACACATTAAGAGAATAAAGGTGTGTGGGAGCTATGTGATGAGATTAGGAGGAAATGACACTTGTGAACATATTTCTTTGTTAATTCACCTACATAAACAAATAAATGCATATCTTTGGTGTAAATGGAACCAAATTGAATTATAAATTTTCCTTGGATTCACAATAGATTCACATGGCTTAAACTTAGGAAGAGGTACAACCTTCCTTTCTATAGTTGTTCTTGGGGGTTGCATGGAAATGACTAAAATTCTTAGGAGTCCCAAAATGGACTCATAATTAAACTAACACACATTGTGTTTTAAATCTTTAAAGCATTTCAACGCCCTTGAACCATGTTTGTTTTGAATATACATGACCACATTATTTTATAACTTTCATTGAGATATTTTCAATGAGTTAATAATACATTGGTTTTCACACAACTTGATTGTTGAAATCGTCAAAATAATGGTAAAAAATTATTTTGGCAATTTGATTCGCAATAATAACTTTCATTATAAATTATTGTTTCTCCAATGGGACCCCACCAACTTATTGTACTTTTCAAGGCCTTTTCTGTTGGTTTAAAGAGGGGCCAATGTTGATGAATTTTGATCCTTCAACCTTGTTCCAAAGTTGTTAAACACAACATGATTCCACATTCCCAAATCTGTGAAAGCATTTTGAAGTCTTGGGGATCTTTTTACATTCCTATACATTTATTCTCACAAGTGGAATGTGTTTGGGTGTCTCCTTTGCTTTAACTTGTTCTTGGCCCACTTTTCATGGTTTGTTTCCCATTTGTATTCGTAGATTGTGAGCCCCAAGGTTGGGGTCATGACATAGATGTTATCTTTCCCATTTGTGACCTTAAATGTTTTTACAAATGACTTGACTTTTGCAAGTCCTAAAGGGGTTTTCTATGATTTCATGTTTTATATGCCCTTAGACATTCTCTCAATTGTATTTTTATTTCTAACCAGATTAGTGGTGGTCATTTATGTGGTGGTGATGCTATATTATGTCCTTACATGCTAAGTAAATGATGACAAACATTTACATCTCTTTGATGATGGTCTTTTTTTACTTGAGATATGTTTTTTCAAAAGGTCATTGATTTTTGCAACTCTTTGATTATGATCCTTTAAGATCTTAAATGCATTCTTAATGTTAACATGACGATGTCTTTTGATTTTAAATGTTTTCTCAAATGTGATTTTATTTTGTAGTTTTTTAATGGTGGTCTTAATGTCATGATTTATTATTATTATTATTGGATTTTCTTAACAAAATACTTTGAAGATATTCACTACCATCATACATGTTTCGCATATCATATTTTTATACATGAGACATCAATGTATATACACATTACGTACATTAACGCATGCATTCATCAAGGTTTGAACCCAAGACATCATGGAGATGCACCAAGGTGTTCACCACCAAACCACTACAAGTCTTTGATAATACAAAAAGAAAGTTTTTTATTATCTTCAACATGAATTATTTTTTAAATTCAAATTTTAACATACATTTTCTTTTTCAAAATTTATTCGAATGTTACATATGAAAACATGATCTTGAAATTTATTCAATAATCTATATTGAAAATAATTACAATTTATAATTATACTATATGAAAGGTTCAAAAAACAACTTAAAGTAGCATGTTATGGATTAAAAATCTACAAATCTTTTTTTGTGTAAATTCATTTAAAATCTTCATAAATCGGATTCAATTTAGTGTGAATTCAAAAGTGCTTTCATTAAATATTTAACAAAGATATTTTTGTTGTGTAAAATATATGTTCAATTTTTGAAGAATTGTAAGTTTTTTTCCCCTCAATATGATTATGTACATTTAAAAATAAATAAAATTTTTGTGATGTTATTCAAATTGTTATCACCCATAAGTAATTTTACCCACATTTGTCTATAAAGAGTTATGGAGTTGTAAAATTGTTTAAATCTTTCAATATTACTTTGAAAAAATATCAATTTTAAAATTGATAAAGTTTGATTAATAAAAATTATTAATTACACAAAATTGAAAAAAATCATAACATATTATATATATATATATATATATATATATTCTCACAATGTAGAAATACATTTTACTTTTGTAGAAATATAAAAATATGATTTGGTGATGTTTTGGAATTAAATAGTTGGATCCCCCCCCTTTTAGTCAACAATATTTTTTGTTTTATTTTTGGTGGCAAATTTTCGCAAGTTGGTGGTTCTGTGACCGAACAACATGTCGTCGGACAAGGACTTCATACATGTAATGTTGGTGTGAACATGAAAATCCTGATTTGGATAATGTGGCCAAGAATCTTGATTAGTGGCGGCGGATTTTCTCTTGAGGAGAGTGAGAGGGAAATCAGAAGTGCATGGGATGCATGGTAGTGGAAGGACAGGAAGATGACGACGCGTTTTATGAGAAGCTGCGACGCCTCATTGATGAGGATGGAAGGAACGGCTAATGGTGATGAATACGAGGAGGAGGAAGCTTGTTGAGGAAGCTAGATTGAGGATTGAAGAGGCAAGCTCGATTATAAAAAAAAAGGGGGGACAGTCTTGAGTGGGGAAAAAAGGGGAAGTTTTGAGTTTTTAATTTTTGGCAAAGAGATTAGCAGGAGCTAGGAGAATGGAGTAGTGTCGCTCTTCTTCCGCTGCTATTAGCGACCGATGACCTCTAGCTTCTGTATTTTGGTAGAGCTAATTAGAAAGTTAGAAT
>Ga0116227_10007504_pt1 | contig 21213 bp, 14 predicted proteins | sample S1TSphgellanicum_FD_89693 | JGI IMG/M metagenome (GOLD analysis project Ga0116227, IMG submission 89693) | Host-associated microbial communities from peat moss isolated from Minnesota, USA - S1T2_Fb - Sphagnum magellanicum MG | ecosystem: Host-associated > Plants > Peat moss > Unclassified...
CATCTCCCCAAGTGGGAGTTGCCTTGGGAGTGTGAGTGTTCACTCCCTCACACTCCCTAGCACTTTCTTGCACTCCCGGGAGTATGTGATGTGACTCCCGGGCTTCCTCTTGGCTTAACTCCCAGGCTTCCTCTTGCCTTAGCTCCCGGGCTTCCTTTTGGCTTAACTCTCGGGCTTCCCTTTGGCTTAACTCCCGGGCTTCCCTTTGGCCCGCACCCTTGCAATTCCCTTTGCCATGGTCGCGAGCCCAAGCTAGGGTTGCGACAATCTCCCTCTATCCACTTGTGATTAGCTTGTTGGATGTAAGAAATGGTGTGTGCTTCCTTGAGCATACAATGGTGAACCATAGGACTATGGTTCCCATGTAAATCAAGGGGTATGTATCCTAGGTGGTGGCCATCAGTCTCCCAATCCACTCGGTAGTACGCATGTTCGAACCAATTGTCAATTGTGAAACTTGGTGGAAACAGGGCCTCTTGCCCAATGAACACATCATAACTACTAGCATTGGTGACTAAACATCTAACATGTAAGCAAAGCTCCTAATTTGTACCTTCATTGAACTTAAATGCAATTAAATCCGAGCTTTCCCTAAGTACCTCCTCTACGCTCCCACTAGTGGTGCGAATCTGCCACATAGATTTCTGTAGTTTGGAGTTAAGCATGCCCATCTTTTTGGCAAATTGAACTCCAAGAATCACTGGTTGGGCACCTATGTCAAGAAGTACCACTTTGGGTGTATGTGCTCCCACTTGGATTGCTGACCTAGTATTGTCAACAATGGCAACTCCAGTGGTGATGGAAGTTCTCTCACTAGGCACCGCCTTTGGAAATGAATGAGAGACTTTGTGGAGAGAATGGCTATCCATAACACCTTTGCTGAGTAACAAATCCATAAGTGAGGTGTTATTAACTCCCTTCTGATATGTGAATGTAGAATCAAAGGTAAGAAAGCCCATCAGTTTAGCCATGCTAGAACCAGTGACCAAATTAGGAACGCCATCTATAACATGTGAGCCAATTGAATGTCTCTCCAAGGTGTTGGATGGGACCTCTATAACATGTGGATCAGGGATTGGTAGAAGACCTGATGTAGTGTTCAGGGTATCCTCTAGGACTGCAATTATGTCCCTGGTGCTTAACTTCAAATCTTGAAAACTAAACAATGGTGTACTCACAAGCTTTTGTGCCACTTCATGTAGTTGAAGTTGGCATTCCATAAGCTGATCAGTGGAAAATTATGTGTTTTCTTGATGTACATGTACTCCTGGGACACGGGAATTTGATGCCTTAACAGCTTGTGGTGTAATAGTCTCTTCCCCCTTCGCCAACAAGGTGTGTTTTTTTTCCATGTTGAGAGGATGAAAAGATTGTGGCATGACTATTCGAGCTCCTTTAGCCCTGGTAATAGGACTTGAACCAAATGCGAGTCCATCAGTTTGAATTACCTGCCTAATGGCAAAAATTCTGGGTGCTACATTAGCCTCTTATGCTGTGACATAGAAAGGGCAAAAAGAAGTAGCAAATTTTGGTGTGAGACTAGAATTGTGTGGAGTGGAAAAAAACATACTCCCCAACCATGGCATCATGTGGGAGGCCATAGAACGACCTAGGAGGTCCCTCTTGTGACCCTTAACCTTGTACAGGTTGGGCATGACTAGCTGGTTGGGAGGACTTGCCTTTTAAATTAACAAGTTAGGCCCTCAATGATTCGAGTTCATTTTGTAAAGTCTGAATTTGAATTGCATGGGCTTGAAGCACCTCCCTCTTGTCAGCATTGTGCTCTTTCTTTTTAGCATTCTTATTGGAATTACCCTTGGTAGGCAAAGTTTGAGTGGAAGGCTGAGGTGCCTTGGCTTTTGGTTGAAGGATAGTGAAAGATGTTGGTAGATTTTTCCGTTGTAATCAAAATTGTTTCCGTTCCGGGAACTTGGCAAAATAGACAAATTCCTGATGTCCCTCTTTCCCACAATAATGATAAAAGAGATCCTCAGAAGGAATGTTGCACTCATTAGCTTTGTGGGCAAGATTGCCACAGTAGTTACAAGAAGGTAGGATGGGTGTAGCCGAGTGCACTGCTTTAGTCCTTGAAAATGAATGTGATGATTTAGTTGGCGTAGCTGGTGTAGGCAAAGGCCTTGAACGTGATGGAGGCCTCATAGTACTGGCCTCATAGTGTGCATGAGCCAATTCCAGCTTTTCGGAAATGTTATACATATCCAACAAAGTGTACGAATTTCCAAATTCTGCAAAAACCCATTGTAAAACCTATGCATGGAGTGTTGGAGTACCTTCTAACAAACACAGATACCGATGGGCAACTTTCAGGTCTATGATGCTCTAAATATCCTCTTTGACTTTGAGAAGCCTCCTATAGAGCATCTTGAGGGTTTCATCCTTTTGCCGAAAGAAGGTGGTGAGCTGCAAAAAATTTTTAGAACTTTTGACTAGAAATTTTAACTCAGAAACCCGAAAGAATTCCCCACTCGATCAGTAAAAGCTGGCGCATCGGTGGTGGGAGGAATGTTTACGGTAGCAACAATGAGTTGTTGAGGAGAAAGGTTTATTGAAATAGGTACTGGGTTTGGATTATTGGGTAGAGTCCCATGATGTGCAGTTGCAACTTGCAATGAAGCTTGAGAGGCGATGGCGATGGCTATGGCATAAGCTGGATTGGAAATCTGGGTGACACCCAAAATCCTTTCAGAATGTTATTCGTAGACATCCAATGCCTCATAGTGCACATAATGGGCCAATTGTTTAAATGCAAATGCCTCGGTGTAATTAACGCCATACTTGAACTCCAATTCATAGACCACAGTTGAGAAAGTTGCCTTGAACTCCCTCAAAGAAATAATACTTGGCCTTCCGTTAAACTTCTCAATTCTTCTAGAGGAACTACTGATCTCCATGGTGTATATAGGTGTAGAGATAATGGCCTGTAGCGAAATATACAGTGATGGTGTGAAATTAAGTGCGACAATAGGCGTACCCCACTGATGAGCCCCTCCAAATGGACTTTGATGTACCGTTGATGTAGTGTAACCTGAACTTGAATTCCTTGTAGGAGTTGTACTAGATGACAGCGGTGCTATTGATGCTTAATAGTAACTTCATGAAGATCGTGAGCTTAAAGAAATCAACTCAAAGGATTGTGTGTTACTTTGTAGCTGATACCTAAGCTCTGGTTGAGTAGTAATGCTTTCATCATCCGAGGACATGGTGTTGTCCCATGCCCAAAGTTTTGTAACAATAAAAAGCACTGGCTACAAAGTTCTAACATGACGTATAATTTGAAGAATATAGTGTGTCGTCGAAAATGACCGACAGTAGACGGATGTCAAAAGGAGGTCAAACGGATGTTGAATGAAGGCCGGATGAAGGCTAAACGAAAGTTAAACGAACGTTGGATGAAAAGATAAAATGGTAGAATGATAAGACGCAAGGCCGTAGGCACAGGATGTCAGGACGCAAGGCGTAGGACAATAGAACGCAGGATGTTAGGGCGTAGGATGATAACACAAGATGTAGGACGCAAGACGCAGGACGGCAAGCGCAAGATGAAAGTCCGACGAACGTTGGACGAAAGTCCCTAGATGGACGGAAATTTGACGAACAAAACTTGAACAAATCGCTCAACAAAAGTCCAACGGACATTGGACGAATGTTGAATGGACCAAGGTCGTAACAATGGCAACATTATCGCTTGCAACGTTGCAACAACAGTGGTGCTGCAACTCGCAATGTTGCGACGCTATTGCTACAACAATGGCGTTACTGTGGCACTATAACGATGGTGCTATTGTGGCGTTATAGTGATGGCACTACTGTGGCACTGCAGTTGCGGTGTTGTAGCTACGATGTTGCTACGATGGCGTTGCTATGGCGCTACAACTGCGATGCTGCTGCTCAGCGATGGTGCTGTAGCTCGCGGCACTGCAACATTACAACTCGAAATGTTGCGACACTGAAGCTCGCATTGCGGGAGCGTCTTGTAACGCGCATTGTTGCAGCAATGTTGCTTTGCAACAAGCGGTGCTACGCTACTTTACAGCAATGGTGGGCGCACGTCACCTAAATGTTTTTTTTTTTTTACTCGCCAGTGGAGGGCAAATTTGTACGCGTGAAACAAAAAGAAAGAAAGAAAAAAAGAAGGGAACTTTGAAACCTGTCAAGAATCTTAACTCTGTTGGTTGGCACAACACAAGCTCCTTCTTATAACAACATTAACTCCCTTCGGTAGCAGCAACACCAGCACCCTCCAACAGTAGTAACACTAGCAAGAACAACAATAATAGTAGCAATAATAACTCAAGAATTCACAGGCAAAAGAAATTTGTGGCTTTCAACATGAAGCAACAAAAAATGTAATTTTTCTAGAATTGATTTGCAAAAAAAGAAGAAAATGAAATGTATGTATACAGTGACTGTGCAATGGCCACCGTGAACATCTAGAAATCCTAGCTTATTATGGAGGAAACTATCCTGACAAAAGAATTCTAAAAAAACTAAAAGGAAAAAGGAAGGGCTTGGTCTTTTATACTATCGCCAACAAACTGAAACCCTAAGTACCTAATAACGTACAATCACCTAAGACCGTACATTAACCCTAAAAGCACACATGGGCATGCCCGTAACTAGCCATCATGTATGAGGCCATGTACGGGCATGACAAAGTTATCAATTGAAGGTTTGCATGAAATGGACTATTGTGAACTCGAGCCCTTAGATGAGTAGTGAGAATCCATCTTTACAGGTACCATGGATCTCACTCTATCCATATGCCTTCACACTTTGCATTCTTTGAAAGTTAGGATTGACCTAAATTTTGCCTCTTTCATATAGACTTTTGTAAGTCATGTCACCCTTCTCTATGCACTACTAGTGATGATTAACTATTTTATTAATGTGGTCGATGTTTGGGGAATGGAGACATATTTTTATTGTTAATGTTATCATATAAATGTGATCACATTTGTGCCACATTATGTATAATTTTTTTAGGTTAAATCCAAATGTTATGTCAACCGCATGTGTTATTGTGAAAAGGCCACATTGAATTGTCTATTTGTTGCATGGCATTTGCATGTTTTTATATAATAAATGTTCAACATTAATTATATTAGTTAATAATTGTATGGTGTGATCTGGTAATTTTTTCTTTATTGGTGCATTTGAATCATATATTATGCAATGCATATTTGGATTAGAGGCATGTATTTTTATTTATATCTAATGATTGTTGTTTATGACTACATGTTGAAAACAATTGTTTAAGTATTAATGTGCAAAATTCCTATGATTGCATATGTGTGTTGTTGGTAACCTAATGATTATAATTTTTGAATGAATAACATATTCATTGCGGCTACCAAATGTTGGTTATTTAACCATCCATTAGAATTGAAGAATACGTTTTCATCATTTTTAGTTAATTGGAATTCTTTGTGCCAATAGTTGATAAAATCAACAATAATGTCATTGTTTCAATCATCATTTATTGTAATTATTATATTTTTCATTATTAGATTTCAATGGGCAATGTTCGCATTGGATGGTTTTGTTTTCATTGGTTATACTATGTTTTGATGTAAATGTAGTAATTTCTAACAATCCTTTTTTAAAGTTTGCTTTGCTTATGTCTTGAATAGTTATATCTCGAAGGATTACAAGTCTATCTATAAAACATAGATGTGATAATGTAGCATGCATATATGTTGTGTATATTAGTGGCACGTTATCAAGTGGTTGGTGTAGGTCTATGATTAAGTGATAAAATGTTTGTTCTTGTGCTTTGAAATCTATCAGACCAAAAGTTGGGGCAATTAGTAACTAATATCTATTGATTGTGAATGTTTTGGACATGTTTGATTATGGTATTTGGTTATGATATTGAAAGCCCTTGATATGGATCCCATTGGTATGACATTTTTAAGGAGGTTTTCAAGTATTATGTTTTATAAATTGATGTGTTTTTTAATGCAACTATTAAAATTAACCAAAATATTGATTGATGGATACATCGTAATATCTTTTTGTATCCATTTGACATCTGCAAAGGATATGTTTTCTATATAGCCAATGCTTCCATTGACAATTCCTATTTTAGGATATAAATTTTATGTTATATTAACTTTCATTCCTTTATATATTTTAAGGAAAGGTGCAAAGTATTGAGATTTGTTTGTGGACATTGTTTGTTTTATAATGTATTTTATATTATTATGTATCAAACAAATTTTAGAAATTTTAGTTGTGACAATGGTGTAACATTTTTGCTTTGATGTTTTTGAAGGGATATTTATCATGTAAGGATTTATGGCATTTCATAATTCATTAAGAAGAACTATGTATGTTGTAATATTCCATGGATCATAAAATATGTTGATATTTAAATTAGAAAGGAAACGTGTTTTTAATAGGTTGAAATCAGAATTTAAAATATTTCATGTTTGAAGAGTTGCATATTGAATGTCTTTGTTTTGTCTCATTTGTTTTTATTAGTATAGCACTATTCAACTTAATGTAATTTTCCCAAAGGGTTCTACCTATGACCTTTTTTTGAGTTGATTTTGTGAACGTAAAAATTGGTTGAATGTTTGTGGAATATAATGGTGTGTTAATGATCAAGGTGGAATTTGTAAAAAATATCCTATGAACATAATGATTCCTCCAAATGATAAAATGTTAGATTTTGATTTTTGTAGTTTTAAATGTATTGTGACAAGTATAATGCAACTTGCCATTGATTCTTAGCCTTAAACTAGCTTCAATGCATGCCTTGAACTCCATTATTATCAAATTTTATCACATTTCATTTTCCAAGTGATGCATTTCAATAAATTTTCTTGAATTTTAAAAAAATACATATTTAAGGTCCATGCAAACTTTTTCATCATTGGTGGCATATTGGCAAGCTTTGGAAAAAAAATACTCAAAACATGTTCTTTGAAAGTTCTTTTTTAAGCCCAAAATTTCACATTTCACAATAAATTTTGAAGCATTTATTATTGAGTTCAAGTTTGAAATATTTCCTACATAAGGGGTAGGAGGAGGCCATTCTTTTTGCTAACATTGTCATTAGGAAATTCTTGGATGCAAGATACTAGTGGGGCCCACTATTCATAAAATACATTGCATTTTTGTAGGTCACATGTGATGAATGTCAAAAGACAAGGAATTTGGCCTTCTCAAGCATGGCCAAATTAGTGATAGCATTCAACTTATAAAAAGTGGCCTAAGTTTATGAAAAATCACTTAATTTTTTTTCACAATTTTCAAATTTTTAAAAATTGAAAAATAAAATCATGGTTCATTTGCTCAACACGTGGAAATACCACTATCCTTTATTTACATAAATGTGCATTTTTACATTCATAACAAAATTATGCATATTTATTTTCGACATTGTTTATATTATCATATTGTGTTGAAGTAGTCATGTGTGTTGTAGACATGAAGTTCCCTAGGGATGTCATTATACAACAAATCTTCAAGCATATTTGTGACATCCAAAATATATATGCCATCAAATGTGCATGGGAGATATTTAACATCCACACTATTGTAATCCCAAACTATAAACATTTGTTCCCCATCCATGACATCTTCATTGTTGACATAAAAGGTCATGGGGATGTCCTTGTACAACAAATATTCCGATAATCAAGCAATATCCACATGATATTCTCATCTTTCTTTGCCTAACAAATACATAACATCTTTTCCTTCATAATCCCATGTCACAATAGTATGGTCATCTCAACTTTCACTATCATCAAAAACCATGTTTGAATCGCCTTTGTCTTGATTACTTGATGCTAATTTTAGATGATATGTTGTCTTAAAATTATTTATTTTAATTAGTTTAGTTTAACAAGATAAATCTTCCTATTCTTCTCACATAATCCAACAATTTAAACGCAAGTTAAAAACATTAAACTTCATTAGATTATGTCATTTCATTCATTTTCTTATATCATATAATGATTTAAGTTATGATATACACTTGTTTTCAAATCATCTTTTTTTTATTGAAATATTTAATTTTTAAAACAAATTTGAGGATCAATTCAATCAAAGGTTGTCTAAGAAGGAATTGTAAAAAAATGTATAGTATTGTGTGTTGTTGAACATTATTTCAATATTATGCCTACATTCAAAAAAATTCAAAAAATATTTTTTTTAACAAAGATAATAATAGAAAATGTTTTATATCATTGGAAAAGTTGGCAAATTGATTGGAAATGAATTTTCTTTATGAGATTTTATCTTTGATTATGAAAATGGTGGGTTATAGATGAAATTTGTAATAAAATATTTGTGATATGAAGTCAATTTTGAATTTTGAATTTTAAAAAAAAAATTGTATAAGAAAGCCAATGAAAAAAAGAAATATATGAATATCCTATTTAAGACATGAAATAGATAAGGGAAAAAAAATCCTTTTTTCCTTAAAAACCTACTAAGTTTTGAATACACCTAGGTTGGATAGGTAAATACTTACATGCATGTAAGGTGAAAGCCCTTGGTTGAAAGCTTTACTAAAATAAAGGGCCCATGGGAGGAGGTAATTTAGTGCAAGCCCAATTTTGATAATGCCCTCAATCAAACACTTGCACTAGATAATAATGTAAATTATCATAGATTAATTTATGTTTTGTCATTTGAAAAACACAGTAATAATGAGAAGTGTTAAACACCTCAAATGGATGTTACAATAATCATACTAAAGATTTATTTAATTCAATTTTAGGTTTTGATTTTAATTTAGGACTTTTGAAATCAAACAAATGTGTTAAATAAGGATAATTTTGCAAATGACTTTTTAATTTCTTGTCTCATAAAATTATTTTGTTGATAAATATTTTTAAACAATAAGAACATCACTTGTAATGCATTCATAATTTTCTTAATGTGAAATTCATCGTTTTTAGAAACTTCAAAATATGTTTTATAATATTAAAACTTCAAGAGCCCTTTGCCACATGTAAATGAAGTATCAAATGTACATAATGCATAAATCAAAGGTTATAGTTTTGTAATCCAAGAAAGTGAACCGTCAAAAAATGAACATGTTTTAATATGATTTGAAATTGTGATCATTTTTCATTCATCTTAAATTGCATAGAATTTGTACACTTTTACAAACTCATATTTATTCAATTATGATTAATAGTCAAGATGTGATATATTGAAACCAATATAGATCAATATTGCAAAATATTTCATTTTTAATGAAAACAAAATTCATGAGGAGAAGGACATATAATCTTAAACAAAGTATTATCATTTATTGCTTGTACATTTAGGCCTTTATGGTGCATTTCATAGGTGCACCATCATTGAACTCATTGTATTGTTACATTTCCATGTTCATTCAATTATGACTTTCATGGTAGAATGTGTCATAAATTGTCTATTTCATTATATATAACTTTTTTTATATGTTTATTTTACCAATGCGTGTTGTATGTCAGAACTTTCATTTCTTTGCGATTTTACTTGAGGAAATATAACATATAATTTTTCCATTGTTAAAAATTGGACCAACAACACTATTATAACAAATTATGCATTGCATAATTTGGTTTTGAGAAAGGTCCATGGTTTGTCAAATGTGATCATTTTGTTTTTACTATTTTGTCATTATGTTAATTTGACATGCATTTTATCATTTTGTCAAGTTGATTGTGTTAATTTTAATTAAATTAAGATTTCTTCAAAATGTCAATTAAATTTCAAGGGTGATGGATTAATATTATAATATCAAAAGAGGTTTGAAGTTCAAACCCATTGGTGTGTAGGTCAATTACACAAGCTTTGAAGGCTTTTTACAATTATATTGAACTTGATTGAGGGGTCAGTCAAATATGTCATTGTATTCCCAATTTTTTCTTATAATATTGAATGCCCAAGAGGATGAATTATAGGCATTGAGTAGTACTGCTATATATTGAGAATGAATTTTAATTTAATCCAATGTTGCTTTAAAAATTTCTAGGTTTTTATCAAAAGGAATTACAAATTGATAAAAAAATAATTCTATTAAATTTGAGTTAATTTTTTGAAACTTTATGGTTATTTAGGTTTACAAAATGAATAACTACTTATGAAATAAGAAGCAATTTTTAAATTTTAGATTGGTTATAAAAGACACGTTTAAAAATTAAAATTGTTAGATTTATGAAATTATTATGTCTTGTTTAAAAAATTCATAGGTTTATATTTTTGAGAATTAATATATGAATTTCTATTTGATCCAATGGAACAATGACACAATTTTCATTAAATTTTCATCCTTAACCAATATATTTTTTAAAGTATGAATTGAAACATTTGGAACAAAAATGAAAATTTTATTTATTAATAAACAAATTTTTATAATATTGGTTTTTAAATAATTTATTGTGAAAAATTCTAATTCATATGATAAGCCTATGAGTATCATAACTATCTTTAATCATATTTTCATCATCCAATAGTTTGATTGCTATTAACTCAATAGTTAAACCATGTTTTTTCGAAGCAAAATACCTCCAATATCTAATGTAACATTTGATGCATATGGAAACTAAATATCCTAAATTTATCATATCCCCATCAATTAATTTATTTTCTTTGTCAAATATTTCAACTTTATTAAATTCTTCTCTAGTATTAATTTTTATGGTGGTTTTTTACTTTTTCTATACTAGTTCATCCAATTTTGATGTTGTTGTTGTGTTTTTTGTTTTTAATAATTTTTTTCTAAGAAAATCTCTTGACTAACATGCCAAATTAAATATGTACATTTTTATGCCCAATATTGACTCCATTTTAATATTAATTTTTTTGTATTCCTTGAAATTTTTTGAATCATATAAAATGATGGAAAAAGTTGATTTTGCATCTATATTTGCAAAAGACACTTGATTATAATTCCCCTTTCCCCCAACCCAACAAGATCCTACAATTCCTACAAATAATGCAAACACTATTTCTTTTGTTTTTAGATTGAAAAAGAAAGCATTGCCATGAGAACGAACGAATCACCTCAACCGCCTAATTACATAATTCGGTACGATATCGCCTTTGGAATTGTTTTTGGAATGTTCCAGGGATGACCATACAACTAGAATGGTCATGTAGAAGTGACATACTTAACTTTTTGCAAAAAACCCCATATAAACCAGTTCCTATGTCATTGGAATTTATGATATGAGATCATAATATATTTTAGCAAGCCATTAATTTGTGTTTCTTTTTGCTTTATTAAACCCTATTTGACACCTACTTGAAACAAAACATTCAAAAATACACATTAAAAACTATTTGTATATTTTAAAACCTACTTAAAACCCACTTTTACAAATTGGAATTTGAAAATAATGCACATTAATGTAAAAATATTTTATTTTGTATCATTCAAGCAAAAAAGTTAAATGTTTTCTAATTTTATGATGGCTTTAATGGTTATTTAAAATCTACTTGCTATAATTTTGACAAGGTAAAAATGTTGTTCATTTTATCTTGCTCACACCCCTTTGGATAATAGATAGAATCAATGCATGAAATTACATTACTAGAGATCAATTTGTTACGTCTTTATTCTCCAATATAAATGGGTGTTGGCAAGCTATAGTCTACACAATTTGTGGCAAATTTGGAACTACATATAGTATCAAAAGTAGCAACACATTTTCACTCACTTTGAATATTTTTAAAGATCACATATAATTGATTTGGGTTTCAAAACTAAAAGTCACAAGAATTATGAATATGAAATTGAAACATTTGTACATTTGTGTAAATGTACACCAATAATTTAATAAAGGTTTAAAAAAACCCTTATTTGACAACAATTTTCCATTTTTAAAAAAAATTCAAAACTTCATCTTAACTTTTGTCAAATGATTAAATTATTTTTTAGCCCAAGTGAATATTCAATGGAAGGATGTTTCCAACCTAAAAAAATCATAATCATCAACAATTTCATACCATAATGTACTAATGAACATTTAAAGATCATTTGATCTAAATTCCACAACCTTAAGAAAAATTGAAAACTTTGATGGGAGATATTATTATTTATGTTTTCTTTTATGTATGTGTGAAATTTCATGGAAATTTTATTATTAAATGTAGTATTTCTCAATTCTTTTGTTGGCATGGTAGAAATGTGACATGGCTCTCCAAATCAAAATAATATTTTGTTGGATTATTATATTATTCATATGTGCATTGATTTCACAACATAATGTCATATTGGGATATGAACCATTATCTTTTACAAAATTATAGTGAAAAAAAATTTCCAAATTTTCACCACAATGCGTGAAACTTGGATAGGTATTGAAACTATCAAACTATGACATTTTTTTGTGTAGACCATAACTTTCTGACCCCTAAATTACCAAACATTCTATTGGCACATCATTGAGAGACTTGTCTAAAAGAAAACCCAAACCTTGAACTCCATTCTTCACCCCAAAAAAATCTCAACAAAACGATGGTCTATTTCAAAGAAAGGAGGATAAGGAAACTTTAGGATGACAAAATTAATCATTGTAGTACAAAAATATTATGATGAGAAATATTTTTAAAAAGCTACAAGTCTTCAAAAGAAATGTGAAATGATATAAAAACATTTGAAAACATTTTTTAAAAAATTATAATCCTTTTGGTGATGATTCCAAACTAGAATCCAACTTTGACAAATAATATGTTATAACTATTTAATCTACAATGACAACTACTAAAACCTAAAATTGTCCTACCCAATATGTTGAAATTGCATCAAGGATAGATATGAAGGAAAGGAAATGCTTGTCAATAGTTGTGAATGTGAGGATAAGGGGGGGCAAACTCCACGCCCATCAAGATGCATTTAATCTCAAACATAAAACCTTCCTATTTAATGCAATCTTGTAGAATTTGCTTTTAGGATATGAATCTCATGAAAATACATGGCTCGTGCTTCATGCCAGGGTCAAGATTTCATAACCCATTCTAGTGCCCATACATGGAAACAATCATTCATGACAAACCATGTTTTCATAACTTAATGCATGTCTTTAATATTTCCATCCTCATCAACACTAGATTGGAAATCACACTCTAGTAGCATAGTCAATACTTATCCTAATGGAATTTCCACCTAGGATGCATTGCTTCCACTTGAATTAATCTTTATGCTCTCTAATCCCTTTCCTAATGGTTTTCTTATACCAAGGTTTTTTTAATAAAAGGACTGTCCAACATGTGAATACCTACACTACAAAATTCATATTCATCAACATTTCATCTTGGTCCAACAACCAAATGAACTATGAATAGTTCCATACAATGGAAGTAGTTGAATTCAATGTAAATATAGTATGATAAATGTGCTTTATCTACACATTGCACACAATTCACATATGACACTATCAACATAATTCAAACCTAATAGAATATAAACAAAAACAACATGGGTGTATTTACCAATGGGTTGGAAGCTTTATCAAAACAATGTCAAGTACATGAAGCATCTAGCATCTAGGGAGCATCTACTTGGTGACTAGCCAAAAATTGCCCAAGGTGATGCAAATCTACATGATGAGCTACAAACTCGATAACCCACCTTGAATGATCATTCCTTTATGCAATTATGAAACTACTTGCTCAAAGAATATTTTCCTTAGATGAAGACTAGTTACTATTAAACTTCAAAGGCTTCCTCAATGTAACCATAGTTCAACTATTGCACAAGGCCCATGAAGGGACAACAAAACAAAGAACCCAAGTTGATTTAGGACACACAAATAATCTAACGTGATTGTGATTGAATTGCAACTTTGTGAGGAAGGGTTTTACATGAGTGTTTATGAAGTCACAAAAAGGACTAGAGATTTAGGGAAGGAATTTTTTGGCCATACCTCATCTTCATGGAATTGAATTTCCATACTTGGTGGGACTTAGAGATGGTTTGCTAGATGGCCAAACCTTGTTATGTCATTCACATATGATAACCCCACACTCAAGCTTGCACATGAACTAGTGTTTGCATACATCTCAAAGTAATTGCAACTTGCCTTCACACAACATGGCTATTTATTAGTGTTTTTAGACGTCTTAGCCCCGTAAAAGCTCACAAAGCTCTCCTTGCCTATAGTCCCATTCTAAGAACCTATATCTCATTACTTGTGTGCATGCATTTTTTCAAAATCCACAAGGTCTAAGACCCTAAGGTTGACTAGTAGATTATTTTTATGCTTGTGCAAGGAAACATGGAAAGATTGAAACTCAAAAATAGGAAAAGAAAAAACTAACCAAAAATCTACACCTTTTTAATAAGGGGTTAATAATGATTTTCTAATATCTCTCTATTGATTTTCTTGTCAAGTATAACACAAACCTAAATCTTACTATTGCAATAAAGGTACAATGGAAGTGGATTAGTGCAATCATTTCTTAATAAATGGCAGTCATGGGTTGTCCCTTTCAATTACAAGCTTGTTGTAAAACAAACCTTAGGCATTACCAAGGTATGGAACTTGCATAGTGTGGACATAATTCACATAGATTTTGATTTTAACAACTTATGCAACTAATAAGTCCATCGAAATCACTAATTGGATTTGCAAGGATCAAGGTGTAAATTGAAGGAATGACTCTAAAAAAAAATCTTATTGATGGATGGCTCCTTTAGACTCTAACCTCACCATCTATTTAGGATATGCCTTGTTTATATTCTATTGTGCTTTCTCTTTTGTTTGTTTGCAAGGCAACAACTAAATTGCAATTCCACCACAAATTTGGCTTCATTTCATTATTATCCATCTTTTTTTTTTGTTGGGTCATTTACAAACCCACTCCAAGAAAAAATGAAAACACCTTAAGTTCAACACCAAACAATAATCCCAACCTTGCTTGCTTCAAACTTGCTTGCAACAAGGCCTTTCTTTCTTACAAAGCTCCATTTTACAAAGCTTATGCATATTTTTTATTTTTCAAAATTAGAATTCCTATTACCTTGCACTTGAAAATTAGATGTTGGAAACTAACAAATTCTCACCCAAAACAAGTTGTTCTTCCTCCTTCTTGCATTGTTAATTATAGATCTAACAATGTTTATCACCTTGACCAAAAGATGTGAAATCACACAAAAAATGATAGCCATGTTTTGTAATTATTTTTTTAACAATTCCAAACCAAAATTTTGCATCATAATTGTTTAGTGTACGATAATATATGGAATCTAAAATTTTTGTACTTGAATTAACTTCAATGAAAATCATCATCATTGGAATTTTGTTTAGCCAAATTTAGCTTAAATAATTTAGTTTAATCAAGTTTAACCTAATTTAATTGAAGCAACCAAGTTTAGCCTAAATAGCTAAGCTTAATCAAATTTAAATTGGCTTAGCCAAATTGAGCTTATGAAGCCAAATTTAATTTAACCCAAAAAAACTAGTTTAACCAAATTTAATTTAATTTAACCCCAAAAAACTAGTTTAACCAACTTTATTTTAACAAGTTTAATTTCACTTGGTTTAACCAACTTTAACCTATATAACCTTGTTTAGCCAAAATTAGTTAAATTTAGCCAAATTTAGCCTAAGTATCCAAGTTTAGTCAAATTTAACATAATAGCCTAGTTTAACCATATTTAACCATGTTTTTAACCTAAGTAGCCTAATTTAACCTAATTTAACCAAGTTTAATGATGTTTAGTGATATTTAATCTAAATAACCAAATTTAGCCATGTTTAATTGAAGTAGCTTAACTTAATTTAATTTAATTATGTTTAGCCAAATTTAACCATGTTAAATCTAAGTAGCCATGTTTAGCCATGTTTAACCATGTTGAACTTAACTTAGTTTAATTAGATTTACCCATTTTTAGCCATGTCTAACTAAGTAACTTAATTTAACTAATTTTATTAAGGTTTAATCATGTGCAACCATGTTTAACCTACACAACCTAATTTCTAGTTAGGTTTAGCCATGTTTATCCATATTAAACCTAAGTAGCCTAATTTAGCTAGGTTTAGTAAAGTTTAGCCATGCTTAGGTTAAGTAGCCTAATTTAACCACATTTAACTAGGTTTAAACATGTTTAAATAACGTAGCCTAATTTAACTAGGTTTAACTAGGTTTAGCCATGTCTAGTCATGTTTAACCTAATAGTCTAGGGAAGCCTAGGTCAACCTATAATAGCCTAAGGAGATCTAAATTAGCCTAGGTTAACCAATGTTATGTTATTAAATTAGCCTAGGGTGGCATGCGTTAACTTAGGTTAGGAATTTGAGTGTTTATATTTTTGTGATAACATATTGTGTTACAAATAAAATGTTGTGGTGTAATGGGTAAGGATTTTAACCCCAAATTGGAGGTGAAGGTTCAAGCCTTTTCCTTTGTAACCTAGTTGTCACCTAAGTGCCTAGGCTAAGGTGCCTAGCATATCCTATCATTATTTCATTCAAGTTTGATTACCACGTGGCAAATCATAAGTGATTAAATAAATTTTTTAAATGCATATAATATTGACACATGACAATAAAAAATGAATTTTATAATTATATCTATATAATCCCAGTCATTACATATGTCCTCCATGATTGTAGCCATATTTAACATAGTCATGGAAAACATAGTTGCAAGTGTCCTTTGTGACTATGTTTTAAGAAACGATTATTGAAAAAACTAATGAGTCCACATTGACTACTAGTCATATCATGAGTAGTGTCCTAAACAACTACATTTGTAGTCATATTTGCAATCATAAATGTCAAATTCTAACATAGTGCAAGGTTGTCATGGATGTCAATATTAGACAGGATCACATGATGAATGGAGTTCATTCATATGGATTTTCATCCATGATTTCATAATCCACTCACAATGCACTTATAATTAATTCATAATTCATTTCTATATAACTTGGGGCTAATTTTTAGTTCATTTTTAAATCATTTGCAGTGAACTCCCAATTCACTCCTAGTTCATTACTAATTCACCATTAGTTAATTCATTATTCATTCATAGCTCACTCATAATTCATTTTGGTTCATTTTTAGTTAACTCGTAGTTCATTTACATTTAAGAAGGTTTGCAAGAAGGTTCCTTTGTTGGTAGGCATATGGAAACGGGTTATAAATAGAAGTAAAAACCCCATTACGTTCAATTTGTTCAACATTACTTTGAACTACGACCTTGTTCTATAACTTTAATTTGTTCTTTTTGTGTTTATGTTTTCATATTTTATCACAATAAACATTTGTTTACATTGTAGTTTGCACATTTCATGTTCTTGTCTTTAACCTTTTATGGTTTAGTCTTGGTTGCTATGTTTTGTGTTAAGCTTGTTTTTTTAGGGTTCTTCTTCATAGTTTTCATGTTCATGACAAAGGCAATGAACCTTCAAACAAAATTCCATTAATGACCAATGCAAACATCTTAATCTAATCCACACCTTTTTTATGCTTGTAACTTTTAACCATGAGCCTAACATTTGGTTCAAAGCAAAATAAAGTATGGAAAAAAGTAAACTTTTCCACTTAAACTATGTGTCACACATATAACTACAAAAAAATAACATCAAATTTTGTTGAACCAATATCTCTTTGCCATGACCTTTCAAGGGTGAGGCAGCAGCGGGGCTCTGCCCCTTTAATGGACCAGGTCCTTAGAGGGCGAAGTGGGTAAGTGCTTAAGTGGCACCATCTACTAAAACGTTTAATTTTATTTTTTTTGATAGTTGGAAGTTATGAAAATGTATGAAAAGCTGGAGGGCTTTTGACCATCCATTCAAATGTCGTTGAATTTTGTTCAACAGCCCAAGGACTTGGAGCACACTTGTTTTCATTGGTTAAAGTAAGAAAAACCACTACAAAGAAACAAAAAATTCCTATTACAGAAACATACGAGCCGAAACTACTAAAGGCATTCCATCCAACGTAAGCATCTGGATTTAGGTGAAAATATATGTCAAGTAACATTCATTTGTTGTAGTAAATATATAATAATATAGTTCCCAAAACATAAAAACTAGATGACCTTAAAAAGTAGATGAAAAGGAGATTTGAAACTGATTGGTTTATATGTGTTCAAACCTACTTTTTCATTAAAAAAAAAAATCATAATCTTCTTTTGCAAGCCATTAATTTTTTTCCTTTTTTCACTTTATTAAAGCTTACTTGAAACAAAAAGCCCATGTTCAAAAGTAGACATTAAAAGCTCCTTGTATTCTTAAAAACCTACTTGTAACCTACTTTTACAAATTAGAATATGAAAATTAATGCACATTGGTGTAAAAAGTCCTATTATGTATCATTCAAGCAAAAACATTAAATGTTTCACAATATAATTGCTTTAATTGTTATTTAGAATCTACTTGCTATAGTTTTGACAAGGTAAAACAATTGTTCACTTTATCTTGTTTACACCCATTTAGCTTATTTGATTTACCATTCAAGTTGGGCTCCAATTTTTCTATCCATTTGGAACTTATTACCTTTCTTCTTGGGGGCAAATCCACTAGCTCCCAACTATCATTCTTTGATATTGAATCCATCTTGAGCCTTATGGTGCACATCCATTATAGACTTCGAACCACTTTGGTAAAGTTCACTATCTTTGTTGGCACAATAATGAAGTTGTTAGTCAAAAGATACTGATTATGGTGGGAGTTTACAAGATGATGATGTTGAGTTATCATCAATAAACGAGTTCACATGTGATGAAAATTGATGAAAGTTTTATGGACATGGGGCCTTTTGATGGAAACTAAATCAACTTAGGCTTGCCAAGTTTGATGGTTGGGCTATCAAGTGTTTCAACTAGTCATTTGACTTCAAGTTTCACATGAGTCTAAAATTTGGTGTTAGCAGAAATGGATTGATGTAATGTATCTAATCAAATGACCTCATGCACAAGTACTAGTTTGACCCATCAAATATCACATATTTTGTTATTATAAATTTCCATTGCTTTCACAATGAACTTTTGATTTTTTATCATAGCCAACATATATTCTTTTTCATAGAAATGTCATTTAACTTGTCGCATTATTCCTAGGGTACATGAAAAAAAAAACTTACAACCAAAGAAATGAAATTTAGTTTTACTTTTGTAAAAAATTATCTTTTAATTTTGTGGGACAACAATTCAAAATATAAGTGGTGGTATTAACAATGCAACAAAAGGGAGCAAGCCAAAAGAATGTACCAATACTCAAACACAAATGTGGGAAAATGAGTCCCACTAGTCCCAAATGGTTTTTTCATTTCAAGAATTGGAATGTCAGAATGTTTCAAATCTTTGGGACAAGAAATGCAAATAGTAAACATCCCAATTGGGCTTTCTTTAAATTTTGTAAAGGTCTTGAAATGTAGATATTGAAAATGTCTTACATTCTCCATTTGGAGATTTGAAATTGAAGTTGTAAACAAATAAAAAGGTATGGTATCAACTTGGCAATTTGGTTCCCAACCACTATTTAATTCAAGAAACATGGATCAAAAGACCTCTAATTGAAATGTCTAGTATGTTATTAAAAATTTCTTTCCAAGGACTACAACTTTGTAGTTGAGACTTTTTCAATCGAAACCCATATCAAGAATTATGAACTTGCAAAGTTACAAGATTCATAACTTGACAAATTTGAGAATTTTTGGGATTTCTTGGGAGTCTTGAAATTTCTTACCACTTTGATGTGGCCCTTATTGTCAATTATAGAATATCAAATGGAGAAGAATGGTGAGTTCTTTTCAAGTACATGACATGATGTGTTTTATGAATTGAGTTACATATGGTTCGTTTGTGCATCATTTTGACTTCAATTTACACTAATCACCCCCTTTTTTTTTGTGCAAATTGATTTCTTAACTCATGCATCCTTGACTTAATTTTATCTAATAATGACATGTTCATTCTCTCATTGACCCTATTTTGTTGTGTTCAAGTTCTAGGTTGAGTGTATTGATGTTTGATTCCATTATATTAATATGAAATAAATTGATTTGACATGTACTTTTCCATTAAATTTGAATAAATAATCTAAATTTATTTCCCATGAAATTTTCAACCTCATTTTGTAATAATATAAAATTGACCCCAAATAAAATTGAAAAAGAAGTAAATGAGAACTTTATAAAAAAATCATCCACCAAGATCATGAAATATAAGGACCTAATTAGTGAATGAATAGGAAAAGTATCACAAAGGTCAATGTGTATTAGTTCAAGATGTAACATTGATTTTGTTTGAGTTTACAATGTTGCTTGCCTAACATGCACCCCCAACAAATCTAAACTATGAGCTTTATCCTTGGAATTCTAATGGCCACTGAGTTATGGGATAAAAAGTTGAAACCTTAATCATTCAAAGGGCCCAAGCACTTGTGGCAAAGGCAAAAATTTGTTCAATTCTATGGCATTGACAATGATCTCAAGTTGATAGCCAAAGTTCTGTTTGTAAATACCATACTTCACCAAGAACCCACGTGCAATTAAAAAATATAATTTTTGTCAATGTCTTATTGAACAACATTTAAAATCCTTACATGGTAATACACCCAACTAACAAAAGGTTCTTGCATAAGCTAATCACATATAAAAAATTGTTGATATGGAATATACTCCAATGTTTTTGTTTTATGTCCATGACTATCAAGTGGCTTCACCACAATATGCTCACGGAGTTTGAATCAGTATGAATTTTCAGAATTATGTGCCTGTATACAACATCAAGACACCTATGTTAATTTATATCCATTTGAGATACTGAAGAATATACCCTATAACTATATGCTTCCAGCATCATAATTTTGAAATGTCTATTTTCAACTTAGTAGCATCTATGCAATGCATTCATCAGTTTCTTGTTTGTGTTTGGTTCAGAGTTTTGACAAGTTCATAAGTTTCACTGGACTAAATGCTTGAAGATGTAACTTGTAATGTGTACCACTTTCAGTAAATTGGCTTAAATCAACAGATTCTCAAAGAAACTGCGGAAGGGAGTCCCAGAGATCAGATCCTGCTTTGTAGTGAATCTTAAGCTTCTACATGGCTGTGAAGCAAAGCCACCCCAAAAAAACTGAGGACAGAAACTGCACAAAGAGTTATCACATCTCAATGAGATACATTTTAAACAGTCTTCTATTATACAGATTGCAATCCACCTTTTTTGCCTCCAGAGGTTCAAAGCCCATACAATACCATGCTTTTACATGCACCACTGGAGGAAGAC
>Ga0116227_10007505_pt1 | contig 21209 bp, 19 predicted proteins | sample S1TSphgellanicum_FD_89693 | JGI IMG/M metagenome (GOLD analysis project Ga0116227, IMG submission 89693) | Host-associated microbial communities from peat moss isolated from Minnesota, USA - S1T2_Fb - Sphagnum magellanicum MG | ecosystem: Host-associated > Plants > Peat moss > Unclassified...
ACATGAGGGCATGAATGAACAAGCATTCACTGCAGCTGAGGGTGTGTTTCTTGCAGGCTGGTCTGACCTTGGGTAAGGGATCCATGAACTCCTTTTGTGCTGTCTACAATTTTACTTGGAGTTCGCTTAACCCTGTGGAGAACATCCTCTATATCTAAATCTTTGGATTTCTGTTGAATGCTTGGAAAATTGTTATGTAGTTTGCAGTAGTGTTCATTCTTATTTCATTACTATGGCAGTACCTGCTGGAACTTTTTGGCAGTTTAATCTGGCTTTGCTCTTCATCAGGTTCTTGCTCTAGATGGGGGCCATTTCATGACATGAAAAAATGACATTTATCTTAGTCTAAAAGGCAGGAAAATATATGGTGCTGGAACATGTACTTCAGATTTGTGTGGAATCTTCTGGTAGAAATATCTCTGTCAGCAAGGGATGAGATTTGTTGTGAAGCTTGAAGTACTTTCTGTATTGTAACAGATACTCTTTCCAAACACCAGAAGCATGGACAACAGATGGCCACTTCAGGTCTCTTGCATACATGCGACCACTTGCCATCTGGGCCATGCAATGGGCACTTAACCCCCATGCATCCTTGCTGGAAGCTCCTCGAGTCCCCTTGATGGAGCGAGGCTCCTCCCATGGCATTCACTGTGGCTTTTCTTTACTTGCAGATGCCCTCCGAAGCAATCCCATGCCACAGTTAAGAAACTCACGATTAGAGAACTTCCTCAAACATGCACTTGTAGTAGGTGGAATTGCTAGTACAATGTACTTCATAGCTTCTGCATTAGCTCGGAAATGAATTTCTGCCAGCTCCAAAAGAAGAGGGCATATTTGATTAGCAATATTGCATTGGTGTAATACATATTACATCAGGTCATTGAATTATATGTCAACTGTAAAACAAACATTGATCATTTAAGTGCCTATTCTTTACTCTTTCGATACAAGTGAGTAGATCCGGTATAAGTGCAGATCCTTTATATCTGACTCCTGTTAGGTAATTTTACAAGTGGCTTGCACTGCTATCATAGAAATTGAGTTCCTATGTATTATCTTTACCTTCAGATTCTGATGTTTAGAAGGTCATTATTTCCATTTTGTTCTATTAAGGTGAAAAGGGTCATATAGTGATTATAGTTGGGTTGCCTGTCAAAGAGACTTCTTATTAATCCTGTAATGGTTTTGTTAGCTGATCACTCCTGTTCTGGAGCGGCTTTTCATTCTGGTTTCCCATTTTGTTGAGGTTTGTTTCTGTACTTGAAATTCCTTCCTTTTGTATGTATTTGGGTATGCTCCTCATTTTTTCAGCATGACTTTTGATTTATTGTTCGAAGGACCTGGATCAATTGACTGAACCCAGTATTGTCTCACAGACAGGTATAGCGCATTTTGGCCAACATGCAAGTCAACAGATGATGAGGAAACAGGAAACATTTTCTGTCGTCCTGAAGCATAGATCTCTGGTACAGTCTCTACTCCATCTGTTCATCCTGCATTAACTTCTTGTTGACCCTGGATCCATACAGAATTGAAGGTTGCATTGCCCTGAGGGAGAAGAGGGTCAGTCATGCTTGATGGTATCCTTTTATTTTGAAGAGCCAACTGCTTTGATTATAAAGCTTGACTATTGGTTAGAGCAGAGAGCTTGGCTCTCTGGATGCACTAGAAAATCTCAGTTTGCAGCTTGTTTGTGATTTGACATGACATCATCTCTGCAGATACAGTACTTAAATTGCTATTTTAACCCTAGTTTTCTGGAACAGATTTCTAGCTAAAAACATCTTGGAGAACAATTCATTGGGATGCAACAAGAAGCTGGAAGTCTGCATGGTCAAGTTCTACTACCAAGAAAATGTGATGGGTATACTGACATCCATAGGGAACCCAATTGCACCCAGGAATACGGTTTAGTATGAATCTTCACACGACCTCAATTTGCTGCTCCACAGAGGCTACAACCAGTCCAAGGTTAAGACCCACTGGAACTTGTAATGTGCTCGCTGTTCTTAGTAGATGTTTAGAGTTTTACATTCTTTCATTAAGCCTGTAGTTCCAGTGTAGTCTGCTCCAGGATGATATAGGGAACATGAAAGTACTTATTCTCTCCTAGCTGCAATTTGCTAGGAGCTATTTAAGTGCACTCCCTTTCCAAGGGGACTGACTCATTTTGAGTTTCTCTTCTTTAATCCAATGTCAGTAAGCAACCTACTAAAGAAATGCTTGTTGAGATCTTAAAACCACAAATGCATTGCCGCCACTAGAACATTTCTATGTCTGTTCAGATTTGAGCTGTCAAGGTGCATAGATGCTTGTCTGGTATCAAGGACAAGCTTTTGTGCTTTTGTCCCACAGGGCAGAACCCTGCAAGGGACTTAGCAAATAAAGATAGTTGATATTCAATATTTCTTTTGAGAGACAGCTTTATCTAGGACACTTGTATAGATTCATTTCCATGACCAGAAAATATCAATTGCCAGTCTTTCTTAGTCTTCCTCAGAGAAGCTAAATTGTAAAACACAACTGTGATGTTTGCTAATAATGGTCCGTGCAGTCCATGTTACTGTGTTTAAAGGTTTGAATCTGTGTTATATGCAGTGTTGTAGAGCAATATCCCAGTCATGAGTACAACTATGAATATGCTCATGCTTCAAAGTTGTAAGTTTGTTACGTGCTCATGGTTGGATAAACTGACTTGGATTACTGCCTCTAATACAAGATCTTAAATCAATAGTGAAGCTATTTGTTTCACTTCGCTAATGTCAATGTGAACATGATGTGGGCTTTGTAGAGATCTAGGAGATATGTGACAACTGTTTGTGTAGGGCGAAGGCTCACACGTGGGGATAAAGCCCATGGATGGGTGAGTTACTGTTTGAGGGATCCTCGGAGGTGGTAGCCATGTGGCTGGGCCCTGAGTTTCTGGAGATGCCTTTGTCCAGGGGCCTCACCAAGCATAATGGCTGAGGCACCTTACAAACCATGAGGTGCCTCCAAGATGTGGAATCTTACATGCATAAGGTGCAACCTTCTTTGACTCTGGGCCTATTCCACTGCATTATTTGTCAAACTCTATAACTAAGAAGTTCCAGCCAGAAACCCTTTATGTTTACATGCAGAGTGCATAATCATTGTGCCCTGCTGCAGGGATTTATCCAAAGTTGAAAGATTTGTAGGATTTCATCTATTGGCACTCACAGCTCTTCTCCTTTTGTGGCATTGTGCTCTGCTGCAGAGATTCAACTTGGGATTCATCCAAGTTGAAAGATTGCTAGAATTCACCTATTGGCACTTGTGTTTATTCTCCTTTTGCGGTGAATGTGCAAAGGGGCTTCAGTTAGGAGGGAGAAGATCAGATTACAATCGCAATGATAGTACCTCCAAAGTTGTGAGATAAGTTCCTTTCTCATCCAAATGTTCTTTGCCATTTTCTGGGTTGATAGCTTTCACCAACTTTCGTCATGCACAGCCCTTGATTTCATGTTTTCTTTCAACAAATTTCACATACTTTTGAGTACTCAATTAATGTAATGGGGTCTCAAATAATGTAACATACATATATGATTACTCAATACAACAAAGTATAAACTTAATCAACAGAATAAAAGAGAGGATGACACGATATGATCTCATCATTTGTGTAGATGAAAATAGTGGTTGTTTCAGATAATGTAGCTGGAATGTTATTTTGTGAGCATGTGAGCACCATAGATGAATGTAAAATATGAGTGGAAAAATCAAAGAATGGTAGATGAATGAAAAACAAGTATGAAAAAAATTGTGAATGAAAATTTGGATGAACGAATGAAATTATGAAAGATGCTTGAATGAGGGATGAAAGCCAGAAGAATTAAGATGAAGATGAAAGATGGATGAGTGGAAAAACATAGATGAAAATTGGATGAATGAAAATGATAGATGAATGAAAATTGTGTATGAAAGACATTGAAATGATTGATGAAAGTAGATGAATGAAAAAACTTGAAAAGAAAATCGATGAACAAATGATGAAAGATGAATGGGAAATCATGAGCAGTACTTGAATGAATGAAATGAATGGGTGAATGAAAATGTGGATGAATGAAATGAAAACTGTTGAAAACTTGTGGATGAAAATTACACAAATGATTGATCAAAGGTGAATGAATGAAAACTTTTGACGAGAGACAATGAATAAGTCTTATCAATAGTTGACTCATTCAATTAGGATAGAATTCATTGTCCTCCTTTAAGGCAAGGTCTTACTTCTAGCTTATCTACAAACAATGAGGTAAAAGAGATGAAAGAGTGCATGTTCAAAAGCAAGATCTTTTTTAATTATTTCTTTTCAACTATGCAATCGTTGTATTTGTATGAATAAACTTCTGTTTATATAAATAGTTTTATGGCATATTCTCTATTACTGGTAATTGATGAAACTGTATAAATGAATCGGACTTTACAATGTTGGCAACAAGTAAGTGTGATGATAACCTTGCTTGTCATGGTGCTTGCTCTTTTGCATGCAATCTAGAGGAGTAGGGTGCAATGTAGAAGAAGAGCACAAAATTGGGTGGAAATTTCGTGGTGTGCATTGATATTACAGGCAAAGAAAACAAGATGCAGATGGAGTAAATATGGCAACCTGAGGCATAGCAATATATTATAAGCAATGTTAGAAAAACTACATAGTTGATAATCAAATGCAAACTAGTGGTAGAAATCATGGTGTCAGATCAAAAGTCTTGTCATCAATGTGAGCAAGGATGTCATTAACATAACAAAGAGTTTTCACAAGGAGGGTGAAGCTGAAACGAAAGCATGGGCTTTGACATATGGAGGCAGGAGTAGACTTGGGGTGGACTTTGCATAAATCTTTCAACACTTAAAAAAATGCAACTTTCAAATTTTTAGTGGAGAGAACTTTTTTGCAAAAAGAAAATGACAAGTTGAGTCGTGACACCAACATAGCATAGACATACAAGAACTACAATACAATAATGGAATGAAGAATCTACCTTATTCACAATCCAAAATTCTCCACCTTGTGTTTTCATTGAAGAATCGAGATCTAGATTATGCAGAAGCATTGTCACAGATCAGGATTATGGACATTCATAACAGATTTTAAGACCTTTTTGAACACATCCCAATTAAGCTCCAACATTAAGATGTGCCTCGTAAAATTTTGACATGCTTTCACATTGTTGTCCCCGTCACAAACATGTAACTATTAAACTCTTAAGTTGACAAATTCAAAAGGATAACAAAAAGAACTTAACTCAAATTGAAAGATTAAATTACTTGTGAAAGTAATGAGATTTGCAATAAACAATGTTGGCATAGACAAGCCTTAGTAAGGACTTGGACAATGAGAAGGTGAATTTTCTTCACACCTTGGAATGCTCTTCCAATCTTGGGAATTGAAATGGAACTAAAACTAATCTAATTGTACTCTCAAACCGCGATGCATTATATCATCCTAGGTGCACCAAAATTTCGTAGGATCCAAGATTCCAAATGTCCTTTTTTTCCCCTAAGGGTAGTTAATAATTTTCAAAGAACTAGAATCAAAGAAAATCAAGTCCATACCCAAGTTTCACATGGAACTACCATATGATGAGCCTCCACCCCCAAATGTATTTTAATAAAATTTGTGAATCATTGGTGTTTTTTATGGTCATGCCAAAATCATTGATAATCATCTTGAAAAGTTTTAATGTTTTAACTTCCTATTGCATCAATTGTCACTTCAAGATTGTGAAAAAATTAATTGAAAAGTACGCAAAAATGTAGTGTATACAATAGGTGATGCAAAATTCAATTGTATACAAGAGGTTTTACTTGAAAGTAAAAGGTTGGATTATGTAGCCACTTTTCAAAATATGGCACCAAAAAAATTGTTTAAAAAACTTAAATTGCCTTTTGCAAACTCTAGATTCATTCCATTATTTATGCCATGGAATCTTATAATCAATGCTGACAAGAGAAAAAATTAGCATTTACAATTTCTCAATTAGCATTTTTAGATTTGAATTCATTTCATAATAAACTTGAATTTGCCAAAGAAACTCCACCCAAAAAGTTAAATTGCATACCGGCAAATGTTTTTGAAACACAATGTAATATTCCTTACATACTTGCTTCATTGCCTTGTCAATGAAAGACTACATCTTTATGACTAGTTTTTATTTAAAATTGTTCGCCACTTTGTAATATAGCTACACAACAACATCAATTGTCATTAAAAGTTTGTGCTACATTGATTTCATCGAAATCAATCCATCTTATCTAATTCAATAAACTCAATTCAACCCCTTAAACCAATGCACATGAAATCAACCCAATCACATCAATCCGACATATCCAATTCACATTTTGTGTTGGACATCAATTAAATGAAATCAACCAAATGGACATCAATCAAATGCATTTGAACATTAATCATATGAACTCGATTGAAGTTTATCAGTTAAAATGGTCACTTACTTTGTGCATGTACTTGAAAAATGATTTCTATGTGAATTAATTTTATGCCAACTTTTGCACAAAATGTAGACAACCCAACTTCTTGCAACAACTTTTTAACAACCATATTCTTTCCAACAATGTTGAGATTGCACAATGTTACATCACTTGCCTTCTTCATGCAACAATGATTTATGTGTTCAACAGTATAGTAGGAGAAAGAAGGACCTTGCTTCTCATGAAGTACAAAACCAATGACACTTTCTTCCTCCGAGATGTTAACATGTTGCAACTCAATAGCTACTCCTTCCACACCATGGCTAGTGACTTCTACCTGGGCAACCATCCGCTTTTGAGGTGCAAGTCTTGTGAACACCAAATGCTTCAACCCATTGACTTGCAGCTCACTCCAGAACGTGTCACCTATGTGCAACCCATACACAAAGAGGCTACCAAGGCCTTCTCATTCAACATTTCTCCCAGGAACTCCTCCCTTCTTAAGGAAGAGATGTTCAAACACATACACCTTCATGAAAGTTGCCACAAAGTCCCCAGTAACAAAAAGTTCTGCTAGAAGCACAATGTTCTCACTAATCACTAGAACATGAGCAACAACTTTTTCCTCGCCCCAACAATAAAGACCAATTCATTAATTCAGATGGCATGGAGTTTCTACCCACCGAAGGCCCTGTTTCCAAAGAGGATCTTCGTGCTTGGTTTGCTTGTAATTTCAAGGGTGCCTCTTCCCCTTATTCTCCACAACATTCATCATTATGCCTTTTGTCACCTTGTTTTTTGAAGCATGTCCCTTCTCTGATTGATTTGTCCCTTTATGTTTGGTGCCTTGCCCCCCCACCGCTCTTGTTCATTTGTTTTTTAATTTAACCCGGGTGGGGATTTATGAATTGGTTAACAAAGCCATAAAGGGTATACCCATGAAGATCAAGATTCAAACCTTGATACCAACATGTCGGTACATTTATGAATACATATGTTGGCCATATATGGTTTGTATATATATCATATAAAATACATATACAAACCATATGTTGATTATACAAAAATTATATACATTGACATTTAATAAATATTACTATAATAATAATAATAATTGATGTATTAAAAATAAAATTTTGATTTATTTAAAATGAATTCATAATGCAATTCACCCTCATTCATCGTGAAACATGGTGAATTCATAATGGATTCACTAAATGGATGGTTTAGTAGAATTGCATTAATTTCACGAAAAATTCCTAATGAACTAGGCCACATCTCTTTGTAATGCAACTACATTTCATCTCATTAACCTCACCCATCAATCCATTCACATATGGAATTAAACATTTATAAGTGAACCAATCGACTTAAACTCAATGTGAGATTCTTTGCAGACTTATATAAATTATATGTTCAAAAAATTTCAAAACTACTATCTCATATTTATTTGATAATAAAATTATATAACACATGAAATTATGGCCACATCCAATGCAATAAAATTGACATCTACCAACAAAAATGGGGGTAAGAGTTTCAAAATGGGTAGAAGAAATTGACACATTTCATGAACAATTTTTGTACAATTTAATAAAAAATATAATATTTTAAATGTTAAATGTAGTGAAAGCCAAAATTGGGTCACAAATTTCTCACAATTTGTTGTGCACCACCATGTCAACACCTACACTTGTCATTGTCCACACACACAAGTCAAATATTGAGGTACCCTCTTCCACTACACATGACACCCAAACTACTTTGTGTTGTGTGTTTCATTGATGAATATATGTTTTTGTTTTGGGTGCCATGCAAGTTTGGGCTTGAATTCCTTGTTGTACATGAATAGGTCTTTTCTGAAAACCAAAAGTGAGACTCTACAGCACAAGCAAAGAATAAGACCCCTCAAACACAAAATAACCCAAACCACCCTCAAGGCTTACACTTAATATGTTTTATGACTAATCCTAAACTAATGCAATCTAGAGTTAACTAACTGAATTAAATCTAACATTTTTGACAAGTTTCACATGAATTTCAGCACAGCTTCAGCCATTTTCAAAAGGATATTCTTTGTATTGTAAACTTTACAACTCTTCCATGATACCTACATCAAAATGGCAAAATTTATTTTGGAACACATTTTCTATTTAGCAACAAATGGTGTCCCTATAATCACACAACCATAACTTTCTGAAAATTCAACCAAATTGGGCCTGCAATTTCATTTGTTGTAACTTTACAATGTATCTATTAAGGAGGGGAGTTTGTTTGTTTTGATTCCTTGCTATAGCAACTACATTCTTACAATGGAAAACCCTTGATTAATAAGGGTGCACTTAGAGGTGGTTTCACAATGTTTAGACTTACTTTGTAGGAGTCCAATGTTTTTATTAAAAAAATTGTGTGTTGATCAAGTGGTAATCATCCATAAAAATAGTAGCCAAATTTTTCTATATTCAAAATATGAAAGTAGAAAACCTTAAGCATTTTTCCATATTGCAAACACATTGTGCCAATTTATTTTTTATTTTGAATTTTGACCAACTTTTTATTGTAATAACCAAGTAATTTATGATAGAAAATTCCTTTTTCACAAAATGGAAAAAAATTGCCACGAAAAGAAAGCATTTCTAAAAGAGGATTTATTGAATATTGAACCATTTCAATCATTGAAAATTCAACAAAATCAAAACTAAATACTTTAGGTGAATTGGGGTGCATTCTTGGTATTATTGGAAAGCTCTCCACAAGTATGATTTTATGGAGGTTAATTTGTAATCTTTAGACCTATTGCAAGGGAGACATTCAATTTTGAGGTTTTGTTGTTGCTAAAATATAATCCTCCACACTTTTTGCTTGTTGCTCAATATATTCCTGCACATAATTCTAGAGTAAGTCCACATGACAAGAATATTCTGTCAGTCTCTTATGCTTACATTCACTTGCTCACATTGGAACAACATTGGGTTTGGTATTTGGACTGACATATTAGAGTTATTGGTAAAGTAAGACAAACACAGCACTAGAACCCTGAGATCGGTCATACACAGGGTGAGATTCCCAAAAAACCTGAAAAAAGTACGTTAGCATTCAAGGGGGCGGTGAAACTCAGAGAACCATCAATTTTGGTGGTAAACTGAGTTTCATCCTGTCTTTCCTTTTTCCTGAGCGCCCCACTGCTGCTACATATATTTTCACTGCTCTTACCTGTACAACTACTATAATTAATCTCGAACCTTGTGCATTAAATGCTGAGTTTCAGCATTTCATACTGTGATTTAATGAATCGTCCTTACTTTGTGGATACCACTGAAAGAGGGGATAGGGGGTGAAAGGAGGCCCAATGACAAGGTGAAGACAAGGTTACTTTACAGCTAACTCTATTAGATATGCATATTTCATATTTCACACCAATGCTTGTTGCCCTCCATTGTTTAATTGGCAGTGGTTAATTTCCAGTGCAGAAAGAGAGAGGGTGTCTAAGAGCATTGCAAACAGAACCACATTTAATTTGTTCACATTCACACGTATTTGGTACTTGTTCCTTTTTGGGCATTTCAAAATTAAAAACCCAAGGAGTTACAAATGTGCCTCACAAAAATCCAAAAAAAGATCAATGGCCGGAACCATCAGAGAGGAGACAAAAAGGGAAGGCCAAAGCCTTTAACATAATGACTTTGAAGTTTAACCCTAGTTAATAAGTTTTCACTATTGATGTGAAAACTTATTTGACTAGGGTCAAACTTGATTGGAGTTTTGAGTCATGACCATGATTGCCTTCTTTTTTTTGCTTTAAATTTTTTTTTTTTTTTTAATTTTTTTTTTATGAGTTTGGAGTCTGGAGTCTGCACTTCTTTGCAGACTCTGTTCTGGAAATTTCCAGTCAGAATTTTAGAGTTTCATTGCAGCTTTGGATGCAGGATTTTAATGGCTGCATGGAGGAGATCTAAGAGTTAGATCTCTTACAACAGCAAGCCCATGTTGTAAGGATGCATGGCAATAGAAAGCTTGTAAGAGTGGAGGCCCCCTCCATAATTGAGACCAGAGTGAACCAGCACCAACCTGCAGACCATTCAGGATGGATGGATGGATGGATGGATGGATGATATGGGGAGTAGTGGACAGAAAACACCTTTTCCTTGTACTCCTGTCCTATAGCTAACCACCGTGGTTAGCTATGTACGAACCATTCGAATGTATCTATGTACCTACCTAGTAACCATCAAGTGCCATACTTACTTTCCTACCTACATTAAGTAATAAGTAACCATGTACATTATCTACCTACTCACTATGATACTTACCAACTCACCTAGTTACCTAAGTAGTGCAAGGTAGAAGTAGGAGGGTTCACAAGATTGGTTACCAAGGTGAAACTTTGGTAACTTGGATGTGGTTCATCCAAAACTGAGTCACAACAGATTTCGAATGGATGGTGCCCTAGTGGGTGCTGCTGGGTCACATAATCTCATATTTGATACTCACCATCAGGCCTTTGTTGGCCTTGCCTACCAAGGCGAGGATATTGTGTCTAGATTCATTATAGAGTATAGAAGCTTAAAGGATTTTGGCCCCTAGGTAATAATAATAGGTCTATTTTTATATGAGGATTTTTTGAAAGATGATATTTTGGCTTGTGTTGAAACTTGAGATTAGTTATAAAGTCCTAATATCTTTGGTTTCTTTAAGAGGATTTTTTTGGAAGATTATGTTTTTGAATGGTGAAATATTTGAGTTTTCATAATTCTTCTTTTTTGCCGGAAAAATACTTTTTAACATAAATGGCAAGGCCACAGTTTTGACACACCCCTTGTTGTATTTGGTTAACTGGTGCAAAAATGCACCCAAATAAGTGAAAAGAAGAATGTTCTTTTGCTGATTCTTGAAAATATGGCAAAATTTTATCACACCCTTGAAAGAGAGTTTTGCCATATTTCGACAGGTTCCTAGTGTTAAGTTTTTCTGCCAGATTTTCTACCATTTTGAGAGTCTTCCAATTTTATCAGACCCCAAAAGAGAGTTTTGCCAGATTTAGACAGGCCCCAAATAGAGTTTTGGCATATTTAGACAGGTTCCTAGTGTTAAGTCAGGTTTTTCTGCCAGATTTTCTACTGTTCTGAGAGTTTTCCAATTTGATCACACCCCCAGAAGAGAGTTTTGCCATATTTGGACAGGCCCCAAAATAGAGTTTTGCCAGATTTAGACAAGTTCCTAGTGTTAAGTCAGGTTTTTCTGCCAGATTTTCTACTGTTTTGAGAGTTTTCCAATAACTTGTCCCCCATCAAAGACAAATCCTTTTAGGGATGATCCATCACCAAAATGACCCCAAAAAAAAAGCTTCTCACCATCCAGTAACAAGTAGGATCCTGTATCCAATTTGCTTAAGTTTTTGCAAGAGATTAGTTAAACACTGCAGCAGAATCACACAGGGCGCCAGACACCTGAACATAGCACATTTTAGGGATATTCACTTTCTTTCTTTGGAGGGTGTTTTGTAGCTACCATCCTTAACACAAAGTTAAAGACAGGTATCATAATATTAGCCAATGCTTGTGTTCCTACAAAGCACAATCTCTCATGTGAGTAGTAGGGTTTGAATCAAGGAAAACCTCATTGGAAACATCAAGAGGCGTTCCTTAAAACTGTTTGCAACTTGGATTTTCTTAATGTGTATATCATTCTTTGGTCCCGATAAACCATTCTTAGATTAGGAAGAAATAAGAAGAAATAAGAGTGTCAGTGTTCATTTCTACACAACCATACTACAGAGCGTCTGTATTTAACACTATGTTACTAGTCTTTGACAAATCAATGGTACATGTTTGTGCTAAGATTCAACACGAGAGACTCACAAACCAATGGTACGTTTGTGCTAAGATTCAACATGAGAGACTCATAAACCAATGGTACATTCAAGTGCCAAGACTTGCAACCCTAATTTTTCATGTCCTTAAGTTATGCACACCTATCTACATGTCCAATTACTGACAAGTTTCTACATAAAAGTATGAACCACCATAAATATTCAATTCTTAGACCCTGAAAACTTTCTAGGAAAAATAACAAAAGGTTTATGGATTTGTTCTGTACTGGAAAAGTCTTGATTGAATCGAAGTGCAGGGTTGACAGTAGCACTTCACTGCCAAGGGCAACTCTATCCATCAAACTTTGTCAACCATCCTTCTTCCACCTCACACTACGTAGCTACCTATGTAAACATACCATCCATCCTGCACAGTACACACTGCACTGGTGGGCACTGATTCACTCTGAACCCACTTCACAGCAACTGTCACCTTTCAGATTTACATTGTACGTTCTAACACTTTTTCCACCAACAAGAAATTCTCTGGACCAATTGATTGCTCATTGATATGTCGATTGAAAGATCTGCTCATTCATTTTCCTACCTGATAGTATAAGTATGCAGTAATATATAAGGCAATGAATCAGCAGATCTTCAAATCAACACAAGTACTCAACATTACCAAGAGTTAACTGGAATATAGTTACCAAGAAAACAGGTCTGACACCATGCAATTTTGAACTTTCATAGAAGAAGGGTTACCTGTCTATCCACTGAACTAATATCCACCAGTACAAACTAGAAACCACCTTCATTAGTGGTATTTAACAGAACAACCTTAAGTCTCACCTCAAATCACTCACTTATGCAGTCCCTTTGATGCCAAGTGTATCCATTTAATCCTGCACTGTCAAGTGCAGCTGATTATTCTGAATCTCATACCTCTTTTGACGTTTCTCCTGAATCATTGTATCCCCTTCATTACTGAGGATGCTGCATTTACTACAGCATAAATTTGGCACAGACCCAAGTGCATAGAGCAGCCAGGTTTGAAAAGGACATAACATCTGGAATCCAAGGAGCAAATAGAAGATACGATAGGAAAACTCTCGGTGTATTTCCACCAATTTTTTTGGAGACCTGCCAGTTGCTTCTTGAAGTCCATAATTACTTTGTTGGTTCCTTGCTTGCCCATGCTTTTTTTTCTTTCCATCCTTCAGCGAAAAACAATCCTCATGCTTTTCTTCCTTACTCAGAAACCCCATTTTGCAAAAGCATAGTTGTTGAAGATAGTTTATCCAAAGGTTGCAGAGGGTTTGATGTATCCACCTTTGTAGTACACATCACTACAAATAAGGATGTAGCCATCATCATATCTGAGATCTGCATTCTGGAGGTCAATTGCTGGAACCACAGGCAGAGGAAATCCCCTCTTCAGGCTATGATTCAATATTGGTATAATCACCTTTGAGACTACAATACGCACTGTTGACTGCACAGAGAAAACACCCAAGTCAATGACCATCACTTGAGGGGTTTTTTTTCTCTTTCCAACTTCTGGCTAGTTCATGTCACAGATATTATGACATTGCTGACAAAACTAATTTTGATTGACAAAACATTCAGATAAGCCTGGCAGGCCCTTATTAAGCAATCACAGAAGTTCCAAGTTCAGTACAACTATGAATTCTAAGCACAATTCCACAGATGCACTAGTCCCTTGATTTGGGTATGTTGAACAAGAATTTTTAGCAGACAAGAGCTGTAATATCACTTTTCACTGAACAGAAGGCCTCTCATCAAATGTAAGAAAAGACATGCATTCAGAAAGCCATTAGTACCTGCATAAGTTGGACAGGGAATTTGCCAATTTGACTCCATTTGAGCTGGAGGGTGACCGCATCCAGTGTGACTTCTGCTGTGATGTTGTTCCCATCAAGTCTGGCTAATGCATCCATTGACAAAGTCTGTCACCAAACACCCACCATATTTCAGCAACTACACTACAACACATACAAAGATGATAGACACCAATGCTTTCTAACAGTAAAGGAAGACCATTAACTACAACCATGCCAATGGCCATATACTCCATACTCGATTAGCACCTTCTTTGGACAAAATACCATATCCTGCATTAGACAGCCACTTACTAAGCATCACATTTTGCAGCCTATAAGGTAGGCATTAATGGCACAAATTCTCCTAATAATGTGAGAGTTTTTCCTTGTTCTTAGAATTTCACATGAAAAATCTCTCACTGCTCTGGGATTACAAATGTCCAAATGGCCATTACATTGCATAGAGCAATTGTTTCTCCATGGTTAGTAATCAGTAGCCACAAGCATCCCCTAAGAGTTGAAAATTATTTACAGTAATGGTCCTGCTGCTCACACAACCAGTAATGGCATAAGCCAATTACAATACCAGGGTAGATGTTCAAGCTTGCAGCAATGGAGCAAGGGTTATCACTACCAATACAAAGTGAATTTAGCCATAGATCATGAACAGAATCTTAATACCCCAGGGAACAACATAGCGAACCAATACAATGAGAGGAACACCCACCGTGGATAAGCAGGCTACAGGCACAAAATCAGTGTTGGTCTTGACAAGAACTGTCATTTCAGCAGCAGCCAATGCCTTTGCTCCATTTCTTGTAAGCTCAACTTGAGGTGCAGCAGAGACAGAGAAGTTAAGTGCCATGTCATGGTTTGGATACTCTCTGTAAAGCTGTGGTATAAGCCATTTCCAGAAAGCAGTGTTCAATAGCCAGTCTTGAGGCAACTCATCCACCAACAACTCCAAGGACCTTGCCTGGGGAAAAACTAACACTGTCAAAATCAAAACCAGTGAAAAGAACAGGGTGGAAAAAATAGAACCTTGTTGAATCATAGGAATTCAGAGAACATCCTTCACTTTTTTCTTTTCGAAGCCATTGTTTGACCAAGTAGAATTTGATAACCTAATGGGCAACCCTGGGAGCTTAGGGGATTGAGGAGAATAACAATGAAAAGAGATTGAAAAGATGCATCCCATTGGATAGGCAGAACAACAGAGGAAAGGATTCTTAGGTGTTCATACTGCATACAGGTGAAGGCAAAATCAGTGTAGGGCCAAGGGAAACCTAAGTCAAGGGCAAGGGAGAGCAGAAATCCAAGGGTAAGCACATTATTAGCTCCAAAAAAAGAGGAATGTACCTCATAATAGACTTTGGCCGCTGAATTGATGACATAATCACAAAGAGCAATGGTGATCATCTTCATCGATTCACTACAGAAAAGCCCTGGGGGTAAGGAATGGTCAGCCTGTGGGGGAACAGTGGATTTCTTCACAGAGACAAATTCACCCTTTGCACCCACGCTCAAAAAGGTGGGACTCACAAAAGGGTCCTCCACAACCGTGACGTCAATGGCAGATATGTCATCAATTGGAAGATGTCGTGGAAGTTTCAAAAGAAATGTGTCCAACTTGGCAGCTCCTGAGACAATTGTTGATGAGATGGCTGACTCAATTGCTACCCGTATTTTGTGGTCAAATGCATAGACAAACCTGGTTCAGATTGCCAAGGCAACAGGTGAGAAACAAAATGAAGAATATCTGAGAAGCATTCTGACTACATATGAGGAATAGCTAAGTGATCAATTCTAATCTCATAGGTTTATATCTGTCTAACATCAATCAGTTGCAACACACAGCAGACACGATATCAATCAAATTTGAAATGGTCAGTGGACTAAAAACAAATGAGGCCAACCCTCTGATTCTGAACTGGGAAAGCCATCTTAAATCTACTATTACCATGTAGATCAACAGGCATGCAGGAAATTAAGCCAACATAGCCAATTAAATGTGTACTACCATGGCCAAGAAAGTGATTGGTTACCACCGGTAAAGCCAGGAAGCACCACCATATAACTGGATGTCCAGATACTCAATATGGGTCCCACGTTCCACAACATTTAACCGCAAAGTTCCATTATGTGCTTGCAATGTGAAAGTCACATGAGCTTGCATGCCTATCACCTGGAAATTCATCACAAACTTCAATGACCCAAGTTTTCTTTCCAGGTGGTGATTCAGGTCAATTAATCCCATGAAATTACAATCTGAGCAAGTTAGGAGTGTTGCAATTCATCCTATTCTGTGATAGTTTTCTTTGCTGATATAAGAACCAAATCATTACATTCCATGCAATTACTACATCAGCAAGTTAGGGGTATAGTACATAATCCTGGAAGGCAAATTTGTGCAAGTCAACCCATCTGTGCAAGTAGCACAGATCGAATGCAGATTTTTTGCATCTGATTACTTCCTCACACTTGCCATGTCTATCATGGGTATTCAGTTAAAAGGTCATATCTTCCATACCAAACGACTACTTCAATCTCATCATGAACCAGAGTAATCCTCACAATGGTTTATTCACAGTGCATGGAATTGAGGCTTGGTTTGAGGAAATAATATAACAATGCAATTGCAGAGAAACTCCACAACAATACTTTGAAGGTAACTGTTCTGCCAGTTCCAGCAAAACCAAACTAACATGACAAGAATTAGTACAGTCATAACCTTATGAGTGTTACTCACAAAGTGTCAAACCATCACCTTCATCATGAATAACATGAAGAGCCACCATGACTTCACAGTGAGTTGATCAGCTCCTGACAGTGGACACAGATAAGTCAACTAAAATCTGCCCAGATTTTCAGGCAACTCATTATACAAATATTCTGTGTCCTGAGTTCCTGTCATATTTCTGGAAGCAATGGTAATACTTAGTCACAATGTTGGCTGGCATGCAAGAGGCTTGGTTGAGGAAGCAAGCAGACTACAGCAACCAACCAAGCTAAGAAACCTGAATGTAATCAAGGACACTAGTGCACTAAATTATAAACCCTATAAAATCTTGGATGTGCTTGTTTTGATTGGAAAGCCTCAGGCCATCATACTTTAGCATGTTGATAAACCATAATACATGATCAGCTCCTCTAATAAAGCCCAATCCACATAATACAAATTAATCTTGCATAGAAAGGCTGCTCACTAGCAGTAAACACAGATCTTAGTAAACACATAGTCATGATGTCATGACCTTGCAAGTGCCACTCACAAAGTATCAGACTGTCACCTTCATCATCAATGTTTCTGACTAACTGTTAGTACCCCCCACAAATTCCAGCTCCTGACAATGGGTTTAGATATGAGTATAATCATCTGCTAAAAACAGAAAATTATATAAAATCTGTGTCCTGAGTTTCTCTTGCATATCCAGAAGCAATTGCAAGACTCAGTCATGATGTTGGCTAGCACTGAAGAGGCATAATTAATACAAAAATTAAATAGTATCCTCTTTCAAGCTCCAACAAGCTTATGAGAGTAACCTTCATTTGATTTTAGATGGCTGATACAAGCAAGGATCTAAACCCAAGACATAATTAACATCAGTAACAGTAAACACACTGCCAAAAACTTTTTGGGGCAAGGACCAAGCACTTTATTCGATGCCATACTGAACACAAATGCAAGTCCATTAGCTACCATCTATGAGAATGATTTGATTGAATGCAACTGCACAATTTGGCCTTCTTGCCTGTAATGACAGACGTGGAACAAACTTAGCCATAGATATAACTCAATCAAGGAAACAGGGAGGGGCCAAAAGCTGACCTCTATATCAGCCCATCCTGCATCACTTATAGGAAGTGGAATATAACTGGACGCATATTTGTATTCCCAATGAAGGTGAATCTTTGTCTTGATATCCTCAGCAGTCACTGTGATTCCAGTCTTTCCCAAATCAACATCAGAGTGAGAAAAATTTGCACCTGATAACTCAATATGAGTAATAGCAGTGTCAACTCGACCAATTGGGCATGCCACTTGTGAATGTATGTCAGGTAATGAAAGTGGTGTAATCTCTGTCAGTATTTCATTCACCAGGACTTCTTTCACATAAGTGATACCTGCCTCAGAAAGGGTTACCAAAATTCCTGCTCCCTCACTGTTGTTGGTGAGGTACTTTAGAGTATTACGAGAATTCAGCTCTGGAAATCTTTCCAGCTTCAAATCGACCCTCCATAACTGCAATGTTTCACAATGTCACGTATCAAAAAATAGAAAAGAAGAAAGAAAGTGGAGATAGAACCTTACCATTGCTAAGTAAACAGTGATATGGCCAGAATGGCTGCATTGGATTGCATCTAATCTCCTTGATATGGGATTCTGTAACCTTAACCATAAAGATCTCAAATTCAAAGCTCCCTCATGCAGCAAAAGTTCATGCAACCGACACTAGTGCAACTTTAAAATATGGAAACTGTTGACTGATGCAGTGACAATGTGAACAAATACAGAAGCACCATCAAACACTTTCACAACTTCAACTGTGGATAGAAAATATTTGAAGGGTACCTCTTCCTGTTCTTCAGTAGATTTCAGTTTCTTCTCAGCTTGCAAAAGCCTTCTTGAAACCCCAGAATGCTCATTTCTGAGTTGCTGATCTAAAACCATTGGAAAATGGCTTTGTGGAGGTTTATCTGAGACCCTGATTGATTCTCCATGTTCCTTGCCTGCTTCCAGAAGCTTGAGCACTCTGTGATTGTGATTCTCTGCTACTGTACTTGTTCCGGATGTGTTTACCCTGTCTACTGTGCCCAGAAATAATAAGCTTGAAAAAAAAAGAAGACACACAGTGGCAGCTACTCCAACAGACTCGCCCATTTCCTCTCTGCAAATCTATCAATTAGACAACAGTTGGCTTTTCCAAGCATCATACAAATGTATGACCTAGAGACAGCTGCAGCAGTGGGCACTGTTCAAGGAAGACATAATAACTCCATATACATGGCTTGATTCGCACATGTGGAAAACCACAAGCTGACCACCAAAAGCAGATAAAATGCAACCTGCATAACAAACTACATATATCTGAGTAAAACTGATATTCAACAACATGAGGAGATTGCAATTAGGTCTAGGATTAGTAATGAATCACAGAACTCAAGGTGACTAACCAAGGTGTCTTAGGGTTTAGGGTTTAGGGTCTTAATGTCTTAACCATCACAGACCATTGTGCTAAGAAGCTCATCACCACGGGATCAAGTCTTCTGAATCTTGTAAGCCATGCAACTAACTCAAGGACCTACACTTGGAAACAAATTAGGCCAAGCGAAAAACCTTCTGTCATTCTGCAAAGTCATACAATCTGATACTTCTGCTGGACACAAAGACCTATGCCATGAGAATGCTGTAATTGGCTGCACCATGTGGCCCCTATTCTCAAGCTCTGTTCGGAATCTGCCAAGTACAAGCAGATCTTCGAGATGGTCTGACTAGATTTTCTTCCAAGCAGAACAAATTACACATATCAACTGAGTACACTGATATTCAACAACATGAGGAGACTGCATGAGGAGATAATTAAGACCATATTCACAGACCAGTACTCTCCTAAGAAGAGTCACCATGGGGATCAAGTCTTTAGAATCTTGTGAGCTGCCATGTAACTTAATGAAGAAGGGAGTCTACTCTTGGAAAACCAAGGTCAAGCAAAAAACCTTCTCTGATTCTGCAAGTCATGCGATCTGATATTCTGGTGGACAATGCAAAGAAACTATGAGATGAGAATGCTGTCAATATTGGCTGCACTTGCAGGCCCCTATCTTAAGCCCTGTTCGTCAGAAGCTGCCAAGTTTTAAGGAGATTTTCAAGGTGATCTCTGATTGCATTTGCCAATGGCTGCACAGGTGTAGGCACTAGGCGTCCACGCAAACCACGACTTGCTCAGAAGAACCTAGGAATACATGAGCTTACAACCTACATAGCTTTGGAGAATCGTGATATCTTGCGAACATGAACGCAGAATTCCACAATATTCTAGAGTGCAACCAACCCTCTCAGGATTCACAAGGAGCTGCTTAAACAAAAAGGAAAAGATCGAAATCTAACAAAGAGTTTCCAAACTAGTTGTATATTGCAGCTGGTATCTAAAGCTACTGTGTGCCAAAGGTTTCTCCCGCCACTCTCCAGCCAAAAAGCTCTGCAAAATTATCAACCAAATCTGCATTTCCTTTCCTTTTCGTTTCTACAGCTACGAGAAAAACAGCAGTAGCAAGAGCATCTCCACCTGCGCACAGTATGCGATCCTGAAAAAATGCACAGATTTCAGAGCCCTGGAGGGAGCCCTGGAATAGTCTAATAAACACAAGTACTTCAATATCAAGCTTAGACAATGCGATTGACGGACGTACCAGAGACAACTCCTCCTCCGATGATGATGATGATGATGATGATTGATAATGATGAGCGAATATTTGAAGCTACCGTCTGGAGAAAGCAAATCTGGAAAAACTCATGCATACACAACAACACATGAATTCCAAATTTTTTTCGCCTCCGAGAAGAATCGGATAAAAGGAATCATGGAATGACGTGAGAACTTGAGAAGCCTTTGGTAAAGTAAGCCTGCAAACACACAAAATTTGGTGCGAAGGATTTCCAGACTGCTGCGTCAGAGAGCGAGAGAGCGAGCGAGCGAGAGAGGGAGCGAGAGAAACGTGATACAAACAACGCGCATGCAAAAGCTGAGTGGGAAATGCTTTATTTAAACAAGGGCTGTGTGGCCTTGCCATTTACATTAAAAAAAAAGTAATTTAAGGCAAAACAAGAATTAATTATGGAAACTCAAATATTTCACCACGCCAAATATATAATCTTCAAAAAAAATCCTCCCAAAAGAAATCAAAATCCTTCAAGATGTTATAACTCTTATAACTAATTCTCAAGTTTCAACACAAGCCCCAAAACTAGTTGATCCCTTTTGGGACCTGGAGTGGAGGTAGGCCTAGCGCCCAATATTATTATGAAAGGTATTAATATATTTTAATGCAGATGTAATTAAGGATTTTTCATATAATTATGACAGAATAATTCAAGTGCTGTGAAAGAAAAG
>Ga0116227_10007506_pt1 | contig 21200 bp, 23 predicted proteins | sample S1TSphgellanicum_FD_89693 | JGI IMG/M metagenome (GOLD analysis project Ga0116227, IMG submission 89693) | Host-associated microbial communities from peat moss isolated from Minnesota, USA - S1T2_Fb - Sphagnum magellanicum MG | ecosystem: Host-associated > Plants > Peat moss > Unclassified...
GATCTCGCCCTTTCCGACATGCAGTGTTTCGAGACCGAGGCGCTGATGGGACAAGCGGGCGTGATCGCGCCGGTGCTGACCTATCTCTTCCACCGGCTGGAGGCCCGCTTCACCGGACGGCCCACCTTGCTCATTCTGGATGAGGCATGGGTCTTTCTCGACCATCCGCTCTTTGCTGCCCGCATCCGCGAATGGCTCAAGGTGCTGCGCAAGAAGAATGTCTCGGTGGTCTTCGCGACCCAAAGCTTGGCCGATATCGCCCAGAGCACCATCGCCCCGGCGATCATCGAGAGCTGCCCGCAGCGCATTCTGCTCCCCAATGACCGGGCGATCGAACCGCAAAGCCGGGCGAGCTATGAGCGCTTCGGCCTCAACAGCCGCCAGATCGAGCTGATCAGCCGGGCCAGCCCCAAGCGGCATTATTATCTCCAATCCTCGCGCGGCAACCGCCTGTTCGAGTTGGGGCTGGGGCCCGTCACCCTGGCGCTGGTCGGATCAGCCGATCCCGAGATCCAGCGCGTGATCGACCGTCTGCAGGCCGATCCGCCGTCCAGCAGCTTTGCCGGCGATTTTCTGGCCGAACGCGGCCTGCCCTGGGCGGCTGCCCTGCTGGAGAAGCACCCCGGCGCCTGATCCCCACATCCACCCACACTGAAGGAGAAGTCTCATGTTTTCTGCTTCGTCCCGCCCGCATCACCGCCTTGGCTTCGCTCTGGCCCTCACTGCCACATCCATGCTTATCGCCAGTCCCGCTCAGGCCCAATTCGCGACAACGGTCTTCGATCCCTCCAACTACAGCCAGAACATCCTGACTGCCGCCCGCACCCTGCAGCAGATCAACAACCAGATCACGATGCTGCAGAACCAGGCTCAAGGCCTGATCAATCAGGCCAAGAACCTCACCACCGTCGCATTTCCCGAGCTGTCCGCGATCAGCCAGACCATCAATCAGGTGAACCAGCTGATGGGGCAGGCCCAGAGCATCGAGTTCAAGGTCGCGGGCCTCGACAGTCAGTTCAAGACTCTCTTTCCGACCAGCTTCAACCAGGCCCTCACCGGGAGCCAGCAGGTGGCGGCGGCACGCACCCGCCTCAGCAGCCAGATGTCGGCGTTCCAGCAGACCATGACGGTGCAGGCGCAGATCACCGAGAACATCGCCACCGACACCAACAATCTGGCCTCCCTCTCCAACCGCAGCCAGAGCGCCCAGGGTTCGCTTCAGGCGCAGCAGGCCACCAACCAGCTTCTGGCCCTCATCGCCAAGCAGCAGCTTCAGCTCCAGACCATGATGGCCGCCCAGTATCGCGCCGAGGCGCTTTATCAGGCCGGACAAACCCAGTCCGTGACCGACGGGCAGGACGCCACCACCAAATTCCTCGGTTCCGGCAAGGCCTATAACCCCTGAGGCCCTGCCGATGAGCGGCGGCGTTCATGGTGGCGTCGCCGTCAACCTGCCGCGGGGTCTGGATCCGCGCCTCCCCGGACCTCGCGGCCTTTTTTCGCAGCGGATTGTCGAGCGCACCACCGCCGCCGCCCTCTCGCGCAGGACAAGGCCCATGGAAAACCTCAACATCATCGATGATTTTCTGAGCACCTTCTCGACCTATCTCGACAGCGGGCTCGGCCTGCTGGGCGGTGACGTCCATGCGCTGGGCAGCATCCTGATCGGCATCGATGTGACGCTGGCTGGCCTGTTCTGGACGCTGGGCGGCGAAGACGATGTGCTCGCCAAATTCATCCGCAAGATCCTCTATGTGGGCGCCTTCGCCTATATCATCGGCAATTACGCCGCGCTCTCGACGATCATCTTCAAGAGCTTCTCGCAGGCTGGGCTGACTGCCGGCGGAGGGACGATCACCGCTGACCAGCTTCTGAAGCCTGGGCGTCTCGCTGGAACAGGGTTCACGGCCGCATGGCCCCTGTTGGTGCAGGCGAGCAAGTCGCTGGGCTTCACCAACTTCTTCCAGAACTTCCTGACGATATCTGTGCTGCTCACCGCCTGGATCATCGTCATCATCTCCTTCTTTATCCTCGCGGTTCAGCTCTTCATCACCATCCTGGAGTTCAAGCTCACCGGTCTCGCCGGCTTTATCCTTGTCCCCTTTGCCCTGTGGAACCGCACCAACTTCCTGGCCGAGCGCGTGCTCGGCAATGTGGTGACCTCGGGGATCAAGGTCATGGTGCTGGCCGTCATCGTCGGCATCGGATCGACCTATTTCGGCCAGTTCACCGCCGCGCTTCAGGGCCAGGAGCCCGATATCGGGCAGGCCATGAGCCTGGTGCTGGCCAGCCTCGCGCTACTGGGCCTTGGGATTTTCGGCCCGACCATCGCCAGCGGTCTGGTCGCGGGCGCACCGCAGCTTGGCGCGGGCTCTGTCGCGGCAACCGGCGCGCTGGTGGCGGGCGGTGCCGCTGCGGTCGCCGGCGGCGGCATGGCTGCGGCAAGCGCCGTTGGCGGCGCGGGGCTGGGCGCCATTCGCGCCGGCACCTCGATGGGGCCGGCCGCCTTCAAGGCCTACCGTGCCGGTCAGACCGATGCGGGGAAAAGCACCGTCAGCGCCGGCATGGCCGGCATCTACAATGCTGCGCGCAGCAAAATGGCCGAGAGCGCGGCCAAGGGCGGGGAGACGGCATCAAATCCGAGCGTCGAGAAAAGCGCCGGGCCCTCGACCACCTCGCCGGGCGGCGGGGGCGGCAAGTCCGCGACCCCGGATGCGGGGGAGGGCGCTGCCGATGCTGCGCCGCCCTGGGCCCGCAAACTCCAATCCGAACAGAACGCCCGTCATCGCCAGCAGATGATCACGCACACCGTGCAGTCGGGAGATCAGGGCGGTGCTGGCGCCAATCCCGACATCGATGAAAAGGAGGATTGATCCCATGCATTTCAAACGCGCGGTCCAGCGTTACGGACAGACACCGCCGCCCGAGACACCTTATCAGCGGGCGGGCCAGCTCTGGGATGAGCGAATTGGCACCGCCCGTGTTCAGGCGACCAACTGGCGTTTGATGGCCTTTGGCACGCTGGCGCTGGCTACAGGGTTGGCTATGGCGCTGGTCTGGCAATCGCTGCAGAGTCGGGTGACGCCCTATGTGGTCGAGGTCGATCATCTGGGTGAGGCGCGGGCCGTCACCCCCGCCGAGGCGGCCTACCAGCCGACCGATCCGCAGATCGCCTGGTTCCTTTCGCGTTTTATCAAGGATGTCCGGTCGCGCTCGCTCGATCCGGTGTTGATGCGGGGCGACTGGCTACAGGCCTATGACTTCGTGTCGCCGCGCGGCGCGCTGTTTCTGGGCGAATATGCGCGCGGCAACGATCCCTTTGCTCAGGCGGGGGAGAAGACCGTCTCGGTCGAGGTGACCAGCGTGGTGCGGGCCTCGGATCGCTCTTTTCAGCTCAAATGGACCGAGACGGTTTACGATCGGGGGAGCCTTGTCGGCACGACGCGCTGGACTGCCATGGTCTCGGTGTCCCTCAAACCGCCGAAGAGCGCTGATATCCTCCGCAAGAACCCGCTCGGCCTCTACGTCGATGGCATCGACTGGGCCCGCGAGCTGGAAAGCGCGGCTGATCTGCCCGCCACCGCCGCGGCCACTCCCTCCAGCAGCTCCGCTGCGCCACTCGCCCAGCCGACCTCCGCGCCCGCCAATACGGCGCCCGATCAGGGCCAGCCCATGCCCATCCAACCGGAGAACCGCCCATGAATGCTCTGTCCTTTCTCACCGGCCTGATTGTCGCAGCCGCCGCCGCGGCCGCCACGCCGGCTGCTGTTGCGGGTTCCCCGCAACAGGTCGCGCCAGCTCCCACCCATGTGGCAGCGCCGACTGCCCCTGCCTCGGCAAAGACCGCACCAGCACCGACCATCACGCCTTTGCCTCCGGTGCCGGTGAAAACCTGGCATCGCCATCACCGGGTCAGGCCGCATCTGACCTTGTCGGAAATCAGCGTGCGGGCCGCTAATCAGGGCGCGACGCAGGATCCGCAGGTGCAGGGCTTTATGAACGCCCTGCAGGTCTACAACTGGGGCGAGGGGGTGATCTACCATCTGCTCGCCGCGCCGGGCCAGGTCAGTGATCTGATCCTGCAGCCCGGTGAGACGATCACCTCGATCGCCGCTGGCGACACCGCTCGCTGGACGATCGGCGATACCAGCAGTGGCAGCGCCGAGGCCAAGCGGGTGCATGTGCTGGTCAAGCCTTTCTCCGCCGGGCTCTCGACGAACCTTGTCATCGCCACCGATCGCCGGACCTATCATCTTCAGCTCACCAGCACGGTCGGCACCGCCATGGCGGGTATCTCATGGAGCTATCCCGCCGACGAACTGTTGGCGGTGAAGCACAAGGAAGCCGAGGCTCAGGCCATCAAGCCGATCGCGGCGGGTCTCGATGTCCAAAGCCTGACCTTTGCTTACGCCATCAGCGGTGACACGCCCGCATGGCGACCGCTCCGCGCCTTCGATGATGGCCGGCAGACCTTCATCGAATTTCCGCCCAGCATCGCCGTTGGCGAGGCGCCGCCGCTCTTTGTGCTCGGTGACAAGGGAGCAGCCGAGTTGGTCAATTACAGGATGTCGGGCCGGTACTACGTGGTCGACCGGCTCTTTGCGGCGGCGGAGCTGCGGCTCGGCGGCAAGCAACAGGTGGTAGTACGAATCACCCGTGGCGCCACTGCCGACAAGGATCGGCACAGCGATCGGAGGGCGTCATGACCGATAACTCCAACGCAACCCCGGAGCAGGAACCTTCGGGACAAAGCGCTCTGCCGCTCCCGGAACAAAATGCGCAACCGGCCCCGGCTCCTGCGCCGACCGTTCAGCCGGCTCCGTCTCGAGAACCGAGCCCGAAGGGAGCTTCGACACCCGTACCACAGACTGCTCCGGCTTCGGCGCCTGGTCCAAAGTCCGATTCGGCGCAGACTCCGCAGGCGGCACCTGCTTCAGCATCCAGCCCGAAGGCACCTCCGGCACCGACCGCACAGACGGCTTCATCTCCGGCACCCGATCCGAAGGCCGCTCCGGTGCCGACCGAACCGGCAGCTCCTTCTCAGGCGCCTGGTCCGGATGAGGCCGCGGCGTCACCACGGCAAGCTCCTCCGTCTCCCCGTGTCGATCCTGAAACGCTGGTGCTGCGCGGGAAACCGCGAAGGGCGGTGCGCTTCCGGCGTGAGGTGATTATCGGCATGGTCGTGGCCGCAACGATGATCGTTGGAGGCGTGACCTGGTTCGCACTGAGCCCCAGCATGCCGCATATCAATGTGGCACCCAGCGATGACACGGCTAATGCCGCAAAGCCCAATAGCGAGGTCCTTGCCAACGCCCCTAAAAACTACGGCGATTCCAAGCTCGGTCCGCCACTGCCAGGCGATCTTGGTCCAGCAATCCTGGCGCACCAGCAAGGCACCACCACCATGGCAATGTCGTCTCCTCCGCCGCAAGCTGATCAGACGAAGGCGGCGGAGCAGCAACGGCGGAGCGAGGAGGCCAGGGCAGCACGCGAGTCGGGTGTGATGGTCCAGATCGCCGGGGGCGATAAGTCAGGGCAGGGCGTTGCAACAGTCACGCCAGCCTCAGCATCTGGGGCGGGGGGCGACCCCGCACAGACGCAGTCCACGGCTCGCATGGCCCTCGACCCCGATCACGATCCGGGGGGGCAGCAGCGCAAGTCGGATTTCATGTCGAACCTCGATACGAAGGGGGACATCAATCCCCATGCGCTGACCGAGCCGACCTCGCCCTACACCTTGAACGCCGGCACGGTGATCGCCGCCAGTCTCATCACCGGCATCAATTCGGATCTTCCGGGATTGGTGAGTGCTCAGGTGACCCAGAATGCCTATGACAGCGCGACAGGGCGCTATCTCCTGTTGCCGCAAGGATCACGCCTGATCGGTAGTTACGACAGCGTCGTGGCCTATGGGCAAAAGCGGGCATTGCTGGTCTGGCAGCGGATCATTCTGCCCGACGGCTCATCGGTGCGGATCGACAATGTCCCGGCATCGGATGCCTCGGGCTATGCCGGTCTCGCCGATAAGGTCGACTTCCACAGCTGGCAGTTGATCAAGGGCGTGGTGCTCTCCAGCCTGCTGGGGGTCAGCACCCAGCTCAGCTTTGGCAGCAATGAGAGCGACCTGCGGCGGGCAATCCGCGAATCGACGCAGCAAAGCGCCGGGCGCGCTGGCGATCAGATCGTCACCCGTGCGCTCAATGTGCAGCCTACCATCACAGTCAGGCCAGGCTGGCCGCTGCGGGTGGTGGTTCACAAGGACATCGTGATGCGGCCCTGGGGCCAGCAAGGGAGGTAATTATGGCTGAATTGAAACTGGGCAAGCTGCCCGATCGCATGCCGATCAAGCTGACGATTACCGTGCTGCCGGACCTCAATAAGCGTTTGCAGGATTATGCTGCCGCCTATGCCGAGGCTTATGGGCAGAAAGAGCCTGCGACAGAGCTTATCCCTCACATGCTCACGGCTTTTCTGGATGGTGATCGTGCTTTTGTGAGAAGGGGACGCTGAATATGAAGCGTATACACGGCATTCTCGTCGGTGATTCCGTCCCTGAGGCAAACTCGGGGACGGATTTCATTACCGCAGACGAATTCGCCATCATGGCGCGCCTATCACGTCGGCAGATCGATCGCCTCCGAAAGGGACGCCTTCCAGGTTTCCCACGTGAACACGAGCTTGGTAGCGGGCTGAGTAAATTTCGGCGTTGTCCGCGGTTTAGGCGCTCCGACGTTGAACGCTGGCTGGACTCCCGTGCTCTTTGGTAAGCTCAAGCGGAAAGAGTATCCATTCTTATCGCCGCCGATTGGTACGCCCAGCGCCTCGGCGACGCCGGCCAGCATAGCGATGCGTATAATCTCATTTTCCCACTTGAGGAACCACAGGCGCTTTTCTTCCTCTAGTTCATAGAGGTCATACACCCGAGCCAATCCCTTTTTCTTATGATTGAGCATGGCCTCGGCCGTTTCATAGTCGACGTTCAGCCGCTTGGTATTCGATCGAGCGGTACGCCTGAAGTCATGGAAACCGAATGACTTGATGCTGTGGCCGGCAATTGCTTCCATTCTGGCGTGAACTTCATCCCTTGCTCTGTACCACGAGGTATTACCGCGCGGTCCGTCAGTCCGATTAGCGGGAAATAACCATTCGTCGTTGGACGACGCTAAAGACCGTCCCCATGGGCCAAGCGGGATTCTATGCTCGACATAATTTTTCACCCGGGCCGACGGTATTGTCCATACCCCGTCTGAAAATTCGGCGCTCTTTGCCTGCGTGACTTCGGAAATGCGGGCTGCAGTCAGCAGGCAAAGCAAAAAGCCCCGGCGAAATTGATATGGCTGTTCGAGCAGTGCCTGAAGTAGCCACTTCAACTCCTGCTCGTTGAGTATACGAGTGCGGGGGTGTTCAGGGTGTTGCAAGTCTTTCAAACGGGCTGCCGGATTGTGTGTTAGTCCAACCTCGTTGCCCATTAAAGAGGTGGCCCATTTGAAGAAGTTATTGAATTCTCTGGCAAGCTGATTGGCGCTCACCTTTTTGGTTTTTCCTTTTGCTTCCACAATCTTGATCAAATCGGCTTCTGTCACCTCGTGGATGCTTAGCTTCCCCAATTTGGGTGCAATGTCTCGACGATAGACGCCGAGCTTAAGTTTGATCGTCATGGGCCTTGCCGGGCCCTTCTTTCGGGACGTGCGACCCTCCCGGACGGCGAGCATATAAAGCGCATGAGCTTTCGCCACCGTCATCTCTGCAAGCGCCTTTTCCTCACGCTGTGTGACCCGCGGGTCGAGGCCGGCTTCCACCTTGTCATTCAGGTCCCGTCCCCAAGCCCTCCCATCTGCGATTGGGACTGCGGGATATAGGCCGCCGAACAAAGTAGCGACGACCTTCTTGCCCGCGATTTTGCGGCGATAGCGCCATCTCTTTTTTCCACTTCCAAGAACCTCGATTGCGAGGCCAGGGGTTTGTGGATCTGCGACTATGCCGCTCGTAAGCGCATCAATGGTGGCAGGGGAGAATGTAATTTTCTTTGCCATAGTCCGATTCCCTCGGGGTCAGGCACACATAAAATCATGGCATGAATCCTGGCATAAGTGGTGTCTAACTCCGTCGGGACGAGCCGGGATTAGTCTAGGCTTATACCTTTGGGAAATGCGATGATGCCGTGTACCTGGTCCGAATCAAGAGAACTCAGTCGGCTGAAAAACGTGGGCTTCGAGCAATAGTATCTATGTTTTCCAGATGCTTCGCCTTTTCGACGTCGCTCAGGAACGCTCCCTTGAAAGAGTTGCGAACCAGCTGTATCAAAGCTTCGCGGCTCAAAACGCCGGCAGCGTCCAAAGCGTAAAAGTTATCATTCACATAGCCACCGAAATAGGCCGGATCATCGGAATTGACGGTCGCGGTCAGCCCGGCATCCAGCATGGCGGTGATGGGGTGCTGGCCCATATCGTCCACCACGCACAGCTTGAGGTTCGACAAGGGGCACACCGTCAGCGCCATGCCCTCCTTCGCCAGACGGCTGACCAGTGCGGGGTCTTCCATCGCGCGGTTGCCGTGATCGAGGCGGTCCACCTTCAGCAGGTCCAGCGCTTCGTGGACATAGGCGGGAGGGCCTTCCTCCCCGGCATGGGCGACGCGCTTCAGGCCCAATTCCCCGGCGCGGGCGAAGACGCGTTCGAACTTGGCGGGCGGGTGGCCCACTTCGGAGGAATCGAGGCCCACACCCAGCAGACGATCGATCCACGGCTCGGCGCGAGCAAGGGTTTCGAGCGCGGCGGCCTCGCTCAGATGGCGCAGGAAGCACAGGATCAGGCCCGAGGTGATGCCGTAACGGCCATGTGCCTCGTCCATGGCGGCGGTCAGGCCCTCCATCACCACGTCGAAGGGAATGCCGCGGTCGGTGTGGGTCTGGGGGTCGAAAAAGATTTCGGCATGGCGGATGTTGTCGGCGGCGGCGCGGGCGAAATAGGCGGCGGCCAGATCGTGGAAGTCGCGGGCGGTGCGCAGCACATCGGCCCCGGCGTAATAGATGTCGAGGAAGTCCTGTAGCTGCGTAAAGGAATAGGCGGCGCGCACCTCCTCCACGCTGGCGTAGGGGATGGCGACATGGTTGCGCTGGGCTAGTTCGAACATCAGTTCGGGCTCCAGCGAGCCCTCGATATGGAGATGCAACTCGGCCTTGGGGAGGGCAGCGATCAGGGCGGAGAGGGGCGTTTCGGTCATCGGGTCAGGCCTTTGCTGCATCACGGTCATGGGCGAGGTTCCCGGCAATATAGGTGCGCGCGATGAAGCGGTCATCCCCCAGAATTTGCATGGCAAACAGGCGTTGGGCCAAGGGAAGGTGGGCGCAGCGGCGGGCAGAGAGCGGCGTGGCGGCGTGGTCGAGCAGCAGGAAATCGGCCTCCTGTCCCTCCATCAAGGCACCCACTTTTGCGCCCATGCCCAGCATATTGGCGCCGCCCTGTGTTGCCAGATAAAGCGCGCGGAACGGGTCGAGCGGATTGCCCTGCAACTTGCAAACCTTATAGGCCTCGCCCATGGTGGCCAGCATGGAGAGGCTGGTTCCTTGCCCCCACATCGGTGCCAAGGCCCAGCGCTACGCCATGCGTATCCAGCCGCGCCAGATCGAACAGGCCCGAGCCGAGGAACAGGTTGGAGGTGGGGCACAAAGCCACCCCCGCAACGCTTTCATGCAAACGGCAGCATTCGCGATCCGACAGATGGATGCCATGGGCAAAGATGGAACGCCGGCCCACCAGCCCGAAGCGATCATAGACATCGAGATAATCGCTGGCCTCGGGAAAGCGGCCCAGCACGGCGGCGATCTCGTCACGGTTTTCGGAGATATGGGTGTGGAGCAGGGCTTCGGGATGGGCTTTGAGCAAATCGCCCGCCACGGTCAGCTGCGTATCGGACGAGGTGAGGGCGAAGCGCGGTGCCACCGCCGAACTGGCCGAGGGCAAGCTGGTCTTCGTGCCGCTGGCCGAGACGAACATTCCGCTTTCGATGCTGTCGCTGATCAGCGTTTCGGGGCGGACCTTGTCGGTGCCCGCCTCGCTGCTGCTCAACCATCCGGCGCAGGTCATGCGTCAGAGCGGCGTCGGCGGCGCGGGGTAGCCCAAGGGGCGGCTTCGCGTTAAGGGCCGCCGCATGAGTTCTCCCTGGCCCCGTATCATCACCCTTTGGCTGCTTGGCGTGCTGGCAGCGGCGCAATTTGCGAAAATGTCGGTCATCGGCCCGCTGATGCAGGAGCAGGGGCATTTGACCCTGTCGCAGCTTGGCTGGCTGATCTCGCTGCTGGAGGTGGGCGGCGGATTGTTCGGCTTTGTCGCGGGGCTGGCTCTGGCGCGCAGCGGCGTGAGGCGCTTTCTGCTGGCGGGGCTGGCTATTCTGGCCGCCACTAGTCTGATGGAAACGCTGACGACCGACATCACCCTGCTGTTCGCGGCCCGGGCGGTCGAGGGCATCGGCTATCTGCTGGTGGTGATCGCCGCGCCTACCGCGATCTCGGCCATCGCGCATGAGGATACCCGCCCGCGCGCTCTGGCCCTGTGGAGCACCTTTGTGCCCGTGGGCATCGCGCTGGGGGCGGCGGTCACCGGGGCGGTGCTGCCTGCCTTCGGGGTGCGCGGGATCATGGCGCTGTGGACGGGAACAATCGTGCTGGGCGGGCTTGGCATCGCGCGCATGAAGATCGGCGCGGCGCCGCGTCAGCGCCTCAAGCTGCCCGATCCGGCGGCATGGCTGTCGACCTTCGGTTTTGGCCTCTACACGGTGTTTATCAGCGCGGTGACGATGCTGCTGCCCAGCTTTCTGATCGAGCAGAGCGGCGCCGGTCTGGCCGAGGCGGCGGGCATTGCCGCGCTGGCCTCGCTGGCATCCCTGCCTGGAGCGGGCGTGGCGATCTGGTCGATGCGCGAGGGCGTGATGCCCGCCAAGCGCAGCGCGATGCTTGCGGTGGTCGCCTTGCTGGCGACGGTGCCGCTGATCCTTGCGCTCTATCATGGCACGGGCATGGCGCTGGGTGTGCGGGGCGCTCTGGCGGTGCTGGCGGTGATGGTCAGCGGGCTGGTGCCGCCGGTGATGTTCGCCCGTCTGCCGCAGCAGGCCGGAGCCGCTTCGCCCGAGGATCCGCGGATCGCCACCGCCAATGGCCTTGTCACGCAATTCGGTGCGGGCGGCGCGCTGGTCGGGCCGCCGCTGGGGGGATGGATCGTCTCCGTCTGGGGCTGGGGTGCGGTGGGCGTCGGAGCCAGCGCGGTGCTGCTGGCGATGCTCGCCATGATCCTGCTGGCCGAGGGGCTGGCCGGGCGGCGCGAACGCGATGCGGGGTTAGGCTTGCGTTAAGGCGTGACGGCGCATCTCTCGCCGGGCTTTCTCGCGGACTCGCGCGGGGAGGCGGTTGGTCGATGCTTTAGGGATGTGTCGATGCTCAAATCCTTGCGTCTTGCGTTGATCTGCGGCTGCGCCGTTCTGGCTGGCCATGCCGATGCCACCACGGCTCCGGCGAACACGGCATTTCTCGACCGTGTGACATGGGGCGTCAACGAGGCCAGCGTCCGCGATCTGACCGAAAAGGGCCAGCGCGACTGGCTGGAGCAGCAATTGCGCGCGCCCGCCGCGCCGCTGCCGCAAGCCGCTCAGGCGCAGTCCGACGCCATGCGCATCAGCCGCGAGCCGATGACCCAACTGGTGGTCGAGATGGATGCGCAGAACCGCGCCGCCAACGCCCTGACCGATCCCGACCAGCGCAAGGCCGCGCGCGATGCCTACAACAAGGACATGGCCGAACTGGGCCGTCAGGCGCAGGCGCGTTCCTTGCTGCGCGACCTCTATGCACCGGGGCAATTGCGCGAGCAGATGACATGGTTCTGGTTCAACCATTTCAACGTGCAGGCGGGCAAGCGCGACATCCGCACCATGGTTGCCGATTATGAGGATCAGGCTATCCGCCCGCGCGCGCTGGGCCGCTTCCGCGATCTGCTGGAGGCGACGTTGCGCCACCCCGCCATGCTGCGTTACCTCGACAATGACCAGAACGCCGTCGGCCATATCAATGAGAATTACGCGCGCGAGATCATGGAGCTGCACTCCATGGGCGTCGGCTCGGGCTACAGCCAGAAGGATGTGCAGGAGCTGGCGCGCATCCTCACCGGCGTGGGCGTCGATTTGAAGCCCGATGCGCCGAAGCTGAAACCGCAATGGCAGCCGCTGTATGTCCGCGAAGGCCTGTTCGAGTTCAACCCGGCGCGCCACGATTTCGGCGACAAGCAGTTCCTTGGCCACACCATCAAGGGCAGCGGTTTCCATGAGGTGGAGCAGGCACTGGATCTGATCGCGGCCTCGCCCGCCACGGCGCATCATGTCTCGCTGCAAATGGCGACCTATTTCACCGGAGACAATCCGCCCCCCGCGCTGGTGGACCGCATGGCCGCCACATTCCAGCACAGCAATGGCGACATTGCCGCCGTGCTGAGCGTAATGTTCCGCTCAAACGAGTTCACCGCCTCGCTGGGCAAGCAGTTCAAGGACCCGATGCATTATGCCATCTCGGCGGTGCGGCTGGCCTATGGCGACCGGGTGGTGCTCAACACCGATCCGCTCAATTACTGGCTGCAGCGCATGGGCGAGGGGCTCTATGCCCATGAGACGCCCGATGGCTATGCGATGGATGCCGCTTCATGGACCGGCCCCGGCCAGATGGAGACCCGCTTCGAGATCGCGCGCTCCATCGGCGGCGGATCGGCAGGCCTGTTCAAGCCGCGCGACGGCAGCCAGCCCGAGCAACCCGCCTTTCCGCAAATCCAGAACGCCCTGTTCTACCAGTCGCTGATGCAGCGCCTGAGCCCGCGCACCAGCACTGTGCTGGCACAGGCCCGCACGCCTCAGGAATGGAATGTGCTTTATCTGTCGTCGCCGGACTTCATGCATCGCTGAGGAGATGTCTCATGCATCGTCGTGATCTGTTGAAAGCTGCCGGAGCCTTCGCGCCCCTGGTCGTGGCCGGGCGGGCCTTTGCGGCGCCGGCGGCGGGATCGAACCGGATGCTGCTGGTGTTCCTGCGCGGGGCCTATGACGCCGCCAACATCGTCGCCCCGGTGGGCAGCGATTTCTACCATCAGGCGCGCCCGACCCTGGCGCTGGCCAAGCCCAATCCGGCGGACCCGCATGCGGCCTTGCCGCTCGATGGCGACTGGGGCCTGCATCCGGCGCTGAAGGACAGCATCTATCCGCTGTGGCAGGCCGGGCAGGTCGCCTTCGTGCCTTTCGCGGGCACCGATGACATGAGCCGCAGCCATTTCGAGACTCAGGACACCATTGAACTGGGCCAGCCCATCGGTGGTTCGCGCAATTTCCGCTCGGGCTTTATGGCGCGGCTGGCCGATGCCTTGGGACAGGACCGCCCCATCGCCTTCTCCGACCGCGTGCCGCTGTGCTTTCAGGGCAGCGCGCATATGGCGGTGCCCAACATCGCGCTGGCGGGCAACCTCAATGGCGGAATCGATCCGCATCAGGCCCAGCTGATTCAGGCGATGTATCAGGGCGGAGAGATCGACAAGGGCCTCTCGCAAGCCGTGGCGCAAGGCTTTGCGATGCGCAGCACCGTGGCCAAATCCCTGTCCGAGGAGATGGTGCAGGCCAATCGCGGCGCCGTGCTGCCCAAGGGCTTCGAACTGTCGGCCCGGCGCATCGGCCGCCTGATGCGCGACCAGTACAATCTGGCCTTCGTCGATGTCGGCGGCTGGGACACCCATGTCAATCAGGGTGGCGCGCAAGGCTATCTGGCCGACCGCATCGGCGAGCTGGGCCGGGGGCTGGCCGGTTTCGTGCAGGAAATCGGGCCCGATGCATGGCGCAGCACCACGGTGGTGGTGGTCTCGGAATTTGGCCGCACCTTCCGCGAGAATGGCGACAAGGGCACCGACCATGGCCATGGCAGCGTCTATTGGGTGATGGGCGGCGGGGTGCGCGGCGGGCGGATGGTCGGCCCGCAGGTGCGTGTGGCCGCCGAAACGCTCAACCAGAGCCGCGATCTGCCGGTGCTGACCGACTATCGCGCTCTGGTCGGCTATCTGGCGGCGCGGCAATATGGGCTGGGCGCGGACCGACTGAACATGGTGTTTCCGGGGGTGAAACCTGCGGGATTCGATCTGATCTAGCGACGCCAGATCCGGGCCAGAAAACGGTCGACCGAGAAGGGCCCCGCACCCGTCAGGCAGAGGGCAAGGATGGCCGCGATATAGAGCAGGTCGGTCTCGTAACCCGGTTGGCCGAAATGCGCGCCCGCCGCGTCAAAGGACATCAGCTTGATCGAGCTGAATCCATTGGGCCAATGCACCGTGATCGTCGCCACCGCCAGCACGGCAATCATCGGAATGGCGGCCAGCGGGACCAGAGCGCCGATCAGGATGCACAGGCCCCCCAGCAGCTCGACCGCGATGGTGGCGTAACCCAGCAGATGCGGGAAGGGCATGCCCATCGCCTGCAGGATGGCGGGGAAGGCATCGGCCCCGCGCGCCAGCTTGGCAAAGCCGTGCTGCATAAAACCGAAGCCGACGATCAGCCGCAGCGGCAGCGCGGCCCAATCCGGCGCGAGCGGCGATGTGATGAGTTTGCGTAATTCGATCATGGTCGCGACCTCCTTCTGTAGGAAGGCCTACGCGGCGGGGCGGGGCGGGGTTACAAGGTCTGGTCGGAAATCTGCGCGATGATGGCATCGCCAAGCCATTGCGCCAGATAGGTTCCGGCGATCTGGGGGCCTGCCGTCTCGCCCTCCTGCGCGACCAGCATGGCGCAGAGCGCGCCGAAGTCGCAGCCCTCACGCAGGGCTTCCAGAGCGCGAAACTCGGTGGTTTCCAGCGTGCGGAAGGCCGGAGTGAAGCCGTCGCGCCAGACCATGATCGCGCCGGATTGCGGAAGCATCCGCGCGGCAGGCGGCACCTCGCCCTGAGCGATCGCCGACCAGATGGCCCCGGCATTGCTGCTGGCCGGAAGCAGGGTGAGGGCCGGGATGAAGCGCAAGCGTGCTCGATCCCAGTCGATATCGGCAAGACTGGCCGGATCGAGCGGGGGACTGTCGGGCGCGATAAAGGCATGGGCCAGCGCGCATTCCAGCGCGGCCAGATCGCCGACTTCTGGATCATCAGGGTAAAGGTCGCGCAAGGTGGCGGGAAAGCCCAGCCCATAGGCGTCGAGTGTCCAGCTGCCCGGCGGGGAACGGTCGATATGCTGCGCGGCGGCGGTTTGGAAAGCATTGTCGCCCAGCCATGCGTGAAGCGTGGGATAGCTTTCGCGCAGGCAGGCCATCAATTGCGCGCGATAGTTGTTGAGATAGACGCTGAGGCCTGCTTCCCGGCGCGGGGCCTGAAAGGAAGGGGTTTCCTCGGCTGTAAGCCAGTCACGCAGGCCGGTTTGCAGGGCGAGCAGGCTCATGCGGTGATCCTCAAGGGTTGCGCGGCGATCTGGCGGGCCGTCTCCAGCTCCTCCAGCAGGTCGGCCAGCGGGGGGATGTCGTCATCGCGCTCGATCATGGTGGCGACAGGGCCGGTGCGCTCCAGCGCGTGAGCATAAAGCGCCCAGACCGAGGGCGGCACGGGCTTGTCATGCGTGTCGATCAACAGGTCGCGGCCCTGACTGTGCCCGGCCAGATGGATCTGTTTCACCCGCCCTGCCGGAATGCCCGCCAGATAGGCCAGAGCATCGAAGCCATGGTTCGCGGCGCTGACCACGATGTTGTTTACATCGAGCAGCAAATCGCAGCCGGTGCGGGCGCAGATCGCATCGAGGAAGGCCCATTCGCTCATCTCGCCATCGAGCGCCAGATAGCTGGAGGGGTTCTCGATCAGCATGGAGCGGCCCAGCGCATCCTGTGCCTGATGGATGTTGGCGCAGACCACCTCCAGCGCTTCGAGCGTATAGGGCAGAGGCAGCAGGTCATGCGAATTGAAACCACCGATCCGCGACCAGCTCAGGTGATCGGAGACGAACAGCGGCTCGACCGCATCGGCCAGCGCACGCAAACGGCGCAGATAATCCGCATCCAGCCCGTCAGCCGAACCCAGCGACATGGATACGCCATGCAGCGCCACCGGATGGCGTTCGCGCACCCTTCGCAGCACATCGAGCGGGCGCCCGCCCTCGACCATGAAATTCTCGGAAATCACCTCGACGAAATCGACCGCCACCGGCGCGTCGCCATCGAGGAAATCGCCATAATGCGGCTTGCGCAGGCCGAGGCCGAACTGGTGAGAGGCAGCCATGCCCATCCTCCTTGCAAAAAGTGGCCCGGCCACCCCTGGCGGCCGGGCCGATCCGTTACTTGGGGGCGGTCAGGCTGCCACCGTCGGCCTTGCACTGCTTGGCGGTTTCGCTCTTGAAGCCCTGACCCTTGCAGTCGTTCATGCCCTTGCAGTCATGGCCCGCCGACTTGCAGTCCGACTGGCCCTTGCAGGCGTTGACGCCATAGCAGGCGGCCTTTGCGGCGCTGCCCTTGGCGAAGGCGACGGTGGAGGTGGCGGCACCCGAAAGGGCCAGAAGCGCAGCGGCGGCGGCAAAGCTGACGGCGGTCTTGGAAGCGGTCATGATGATCTCCTGAAAAAGGTTTTGCCCTGTTGGCCTCCCTCCTACGCAGGGGATCATGCTTTGGTTACACCGCTTACCAGCGCATCAATTTCGGCCCCAACAAAGCGCCGATGCCGGCGGCCAGCAGAATGCCCAAACTGTACCAGGTGAGTACAAAAATCGCTGAAACTTCAGGGCAATGCAGGCAATAGATGGTCGCCGCCCATGCCCCCGCCGCCAGCCCCGCCACCGCGCCAGCCTCACGCAGCCGGGTGGGTGCCAGACGGCGGAAGGACCACAGCAGGCCGATAAAAATGGGCATGGCCAAGGTCAGAACCAGCCATGGGCAGACCTTCCAGCTCGCCCCCAGCCACATCGCCAGCCAGTCGCGCGAGGGCGTGTAGGCCAACTCGCCAATGCCGATCCCGGCCAGCAGCAGCACCGGCACGCTCAGCCACCACAGGCCGCGCAGGCTTTGCGGATTGGGCCGCGCCAGGCGCAGCACCGCCATCACTGAACCGACGCCCAGCGAGGCGGTGTAGATCCATTTCATCCAGAAGGAGAAGCCATGCATCGCGGCATGCAGATCGGGCCTTATGCCCAGCACGCCGGCCACCAGCAGCGCCGTCACCAGCGCGCCCGCCACCATGCCCAGAGCGATACGGCGGCCCAGCGCGCCACGCGGCACACGCGGCACATCGCGGCTGAGCGAGCGGATAAGGTCATCCGTATTCATGGGCGCTCTCCCCGCAAGCGGGCGGCCAGCGCCTTGAGACCGCGATGGACAGATACTTTCACGTCAGATTCTCCAAGACCGGCCTTTTCGGCCGCTTCGGCGATGCTCAGCCCCTCGACCTGCGTTTCGCGGATGGCGCGCGCCTGTTTGGGCGAAAGGGTGGACAGCAGGGCATCGACATCCATCCGGGCGGACAGCGCCTCCTCGAAGCCTTCCGTCATCAGGATGGTTTCGACATCCTCGATGGGGACCGAAAGCCGCCGTCGGCGCACATGATCGATCAGCCGGTAACGCGCAATGGCATAGAGCCAGGCGGTGAACGGCCGGTCGCGGTCATAGGTGGCGCGTTTGCCATGGACCGAGATCAGCGTTTCCTGCACCAGATCCTCGACATCGCTGTCCGCGTCGCGCATCCGGCGGCGGTAGAAGGATGTCAGCAGCGGCACCAGAGCGCGCAGCAGCACCTCATGGGCGGCGCTGTCGCCTTCAAGCCCCGCGATCATCCATGCCTTCAACTGTGCTTCACTTGCCTGCATGTGGCCTCCCGCAGGGGTTTACGCGGCTGGGTGGCGCATGGTTACAGCGATTGTGTTGATGGTTGAAAAATTTTTCTGGCCATTCCGGGTGTAACCGCTGCGGCCCGCCCTGCGTAAGTCGAGGCATGATCCGCCGATCCCATCCGGTCGGATCGGCGCAAGGCGCTGCCTCATGAGGGGCGCCTTGCGCTCCCCTTTCTTGCACAGGAGAAGACCCATGAACCGTACTCACGCCGCTTTTGCCGCCACGCTCGCCCTGACCCTGTCCGCCGGGGCCGCCCATGCCGCCGATGGCGCCAAACAACCCATGGAGAAGTGCTATGGCGTGGCGCTGGCCGGGCACAATGACTGCAAGGCCGGGGCCGGTACGACCTGCGCCGGAACCTCCAAATCCAATTATCAGGGCGATGCGTGGAAGCTGGTGAAGGCCGGCACCTGCACCGCGATCAAAACGCCCAAGGGTATGGGCTCGCTCACCCCCAAGGCCTGATGCACTTGCGCCGCCGGGAAGAACCACCCGGCGGCGTTTCTCCTGATCGAAAGGCCCGCACATGCCATCCCCGCTTTCCCTCTATCGCCGGGCCTGCGCCGGGGCAACCCGCCTGATCCCCGATTCCGTGCTGCTGCTGGTCGCGCGGCTGGGCATTGCCGCCATCTTCTTCCTCTCCGGCCGCACCAAGGTGGAGGGTCTGCTGACCATCACCGATGCGACCTATGAGCTGTTCCGCACCGATTATGCACTGCCCTTCGCCGATCCGGTGGTGGCCGCGCATCTGGCTGCCTATTCGGAGCATCTCTTCCCCATCCTGCTGGTGCTGGGCCTGTTCACCCGCCCGGCGGCACTCGCCCTGCTGGGCATGACGACCGTGATCGAGGTTTTCGTCTATCCCGACGCCTGGCCCACCCATCTGAGCTGGACCGGACTGCTGCTGCCGCTGGTGGCGCGCGGCGGCGGAGCCTACGCGCTGGACCGCTTGTTCAAGCTGGAAGGGACGCGCTGAGTCAGGCCATCGCCTGCAGCATCGCGTCCCGGTGGCGGCTGACGATGCGGGTAAAGGTCGCCTTATCGTCCAAAGCGCGCGACAGGATGATCGCCCCCTGAATGGCCGATACGGCATCTTCCGAAAGCCGGGCGGCCTGCTCCGCGCCAACCCCGCCGCTTTCAAGACACGCCGCCAAAGCCGCGATCCAGCGCGCGAAATAGCCCTGCACCCGGCTGGCGAAAGCATCGCGTGAGGCGCCCAGACCGATCCAGCCCACAAGGCACACCCGCCCGCCGCCATGGAAGTAGGCCGAGACATCCTCCATCATGGCGGTGATCGCCTGAGCCGGATCGCCCGGCTGCGCCAGCCGCGAGAAGATCGCCGTCTCGAACCACTGGTCGATATCGGCGAGGACGGCACCCATCATCTCCTCCTTCCCGCCGGGGAAGAAGTTGTAGAGGCTGCCCTTGCCCAAACCCGTCGCCGTGCACAGCATCGACAGGCTGGCCCCCTCATAGCCATGGGCGCGAAAGGCTTCGGCAAGCGCGGGCAGGGCAGAGGCGCGGTCGGTCAGAACCCTTTTGGCGGTCAAAGGCCAAGATCGCTGAGCGAGGGGTGATCGTCCGGGCGGCGGCCCAGCGGCCAGCGGAACTTGCGGTCCTCCTCGCGGATGGGCATTTCGTTGATGCTGGCATGGCGATTTTGCATCAGCCCGTCCTCGGCAAATTCCCAGTTTTCGTTGCCATAGGCGCGGAACCAGTGGCCGCTGTCGTCGCGATATTCATAGGCATAGCGCACCGCGATGCGGTTGCCGGTGAAGGCCCACAATTCCTTGATGAGCCGGTACTCCAGCTCCTTGTTCCATTTGCGGGTCAGGAAGGCCTGGGCCTCATCGCGGTTGGTGGCGAATTCCACCCGGTTCCGCCAGCGCGTGTCGAGGCTGTAGGCAAGGGCGACCTTGGCCGCGTCGCGGCTGTTCCAGCCATCTTCGGCCAGACGGACCTTCTCGACGGCGGTTTCATGGGTGAAGGGGGGCAGTGGTGGACGAGACATGACAAACACCTCCGACTGAACTTGTACCGATCGGTAAAAGATGCCGGAGGTGTTGTCAATCCGTGTTGACCGAAAGCCCGCGCCCGCCAGCCGGCAGGCGCCCCCGATGCCTCAGAAGGCCAGTCGGAACCCGGCGTTGCCCTTCCAGCCATAGCTCTTGCCGAAGTCCTGCGTGGCGCTCTTGCCCGAGGCCTGAGCGAAGATCGAGAAGCCACGGCCCAGCACCACATTGGCACCCACACCGGCCTCGCCCCACAGGTGGAAGTTCTCCCGTCCGATGGCGGTGCCCGACACATCGGTCACCGTGCCGTCCAGCCATTCATAGCTCAGGCTGGCCAGCGCGTAGAGATGGCTGCGCCCGTCCTGCCGGTCGAGCGACAGACCCCAGCGGCTCTTCAGACTGTCACCCAGACGGGAAGTGACCACCGCGCCATGCGGATCGGTGAAACCGTCGAAACCGATGGTGGAATAGACCATCTGCACCTGCGGGGTGACCGACAGATGCCCGCCCACCGGCCAGCGCTTGCCGATTTCGAGGCTATAGGCCTCGCCGCGCCCCTTGTTGCCATCGACCAGCGAGCCGAGCACGGCGGATTTCAACCGGCTGTCATACCAGTTCACCTGAGCACGCCCGTCAATGTAGAAGCCCTGCGGCCCGAACCAGCTCAGCGTGCCGCCAAGGCTGTAGGCCGAGCTTTTCAGGCTGCCATTGCCGAAGACCGAGCCGACATTGCCCGTCGCCTCGCCGTAACCGGCCACCACGCCCAGCACCAGCGCCGCACCGTCGGCGCGCTGGCTCAACACCTGATCGGCGCCGACCTCGACCTTCCAGATGTCGACCCCGACATGGCTCAGGCTGGTCGATTGCGCGGCATTGGAACGCAGGCCCTGGCCCTCGAAGCGCTGCCACAGGCCCGACTGGCGCTCGCCGCCCTGCATCCACTGACGGTCGCCGACCCGCTGCTGCATCGTGCCCAGATCGTTGAGCGCCAGCAGCATCTGGCTGTAAGCCTCATAGACCGGCACGCCGGGCTGGTAGAGCGGCGTCGGGCCGCTGTTGCCGCCACCGTTGGACTGGCCCGGATCAAGCAGGGCGGACCGCAGATACCAGTCGCCATCCGCAGGCGAACTCACACCGCCTTCATAAAGCGAATAAGCATATTTACCCGCCACAACCGCCTGCTGGCCATCCTTGGTGGTGTAATCACCAGCAAGATTGAAGGTGCCGTTGGATTGGCCATTCACCTCGATGATCCGGATCCCCTCATTGGTCTTGCCACCAAGCCCACCGCGATTGATCACCTTCACCGTGCTCGTGCCCGACGTATCCCC